>ERZ1035006.166-NODE-166-length-54221-cov-10.821862_pt1 | contig 54221 bp, 43 predicted proteins | sample MGYA00520694_ERZ1035006 | MGnify/ENA primary metagenome ERZ1035006 (study PRJEB33766, sample SAMN09781746) | gut metagenome | biome: gut microbiome | host: Homo sapiens | place: Madagascar | study: EMG produced TPA metagenomics assembly of the PRJNA485056 data...
TAAAATAAAATAGCATTTTCTATGTTTCACGTGAAACATTATGTGGCACAACAAAATTAAAAGTGTTATAATAGCAATAGTTATACGACAAATAGTCAAAATTATATGAAAGGGAGGGTTGATATTGGGCAGAACTATTGCTATTGCAAATCAAAAGGGTGGTGTAGGAAAGTCTACAACTGCTATAAATCTTTCGGCTTGCCTTGCAGAAAAAGGGAAGAAGGTTCTGACAATTGATATGGACCCGCAGGGAAATACAACCAGTGGACTTGGTGTTGATAAAAATGCAGTAGAAGACACGCTGTATGAGCTCCTGGTTGGACAGTCTGATGTGGACAAAACCATTGTAAAAGACGTAGTAGAAAATGTTGATTTGATACCGTCTAATGTTAACTTGTCAGGTGCTGAAATAGAGTTGGTAGGCATTGACAATAAAGAATACATATTAAAAGAGATTACGGATAAAATAAAAGATAATTATGATTATATTATTATAGATTGTCCACCATCTTTGAATATGCTTACAATCAATGCATTGACAGCAGCAACCTCTGTTTTAGTTCCCATTCAGTGTGAATATTATGCACTGGAAGGATTATCACAGTTGATTCACACCATTGAACTGGTAAAGGACAGATTAAATAAAAATCTGGAAATTGAGGGTGTTGTATTCACCATGTATGATGCCCGTACAAATTTATCCTTACAGGTAGTTGAGAATGTTAAGGATAATTTACAGCAGAATATTTATAAGACAATTATTCCAAGAAATGTAAGACTTGCAGAGGCCCCTAGTTATGGACAACCAATTACATTATACGATCCACGATCAACAGGGGCAGAGAGCTATCGCCTTCTGGCTGAAGAAGTGATAAACAGGGAGGTTGAATGATGGCAATCAAAAAAACAGGACTTGGAAGAGGTCTGGATGCGTTGTTTCCTGAAAAAGCGCCGGAAAAGAAAGCACCGGTAAAAAGCACAGCGAAATCAGCAGAGGTGAAGAAAGAAAAATCGCCGGCTGCCGAAGAAGTCAAGAAAACAGAGATGCTTGTAAAGATTTCTATGGTAGAACCGAATCGAAGTCAGCCACGTAAACAGTTTGATGAGGATGCTCTTTTAGAATTATCTGAGTCCATTAAACAGTATGGTATTTTACAGCCGCTTTTGGTTTCTGATAAAAATGGTTATTACGAGATAATTGCAGGAGAAAGAAGATGGAGAGCTGCAAAACTGGCAGGTCTGAAAGAGGTTCCGGTAATTATAAAGGAATTTAATGATCAGCAGGTTGTGGAGATTTCCTTGATTGAAAACATTCAGCGGGAAGACCTGAATCCAATAGAAGAAGCAATGGCATATAAACGTCTTATAGATGAATTTCATTTGAAGCAGGACGGAATTGCTGAGAGAGTTTCAAAAAGCAGAACTGCAGTGACCAACTCTCTTCGTCTTCTGAAATTGGATGAAAGAGTTCAGCAGATGCTTATCGATGAGATGATTTCCGCTGGCCATGCTCGTGCAATACTGGCAATCGCAGATAAGAATACACAGGCCAGTGTTGCAATGAAAGTGTTTGACGAGAAGCTGAGTGTGCGTGAAACGGAGAAGCTGGTGAAACATATTGTGGAGCCTCCGAAGAAAGCAACAAAGCAGTTGAATACAGCAGAGGATGCAATTTATGAAAGCCTTGAGGAAAAGATGAAAGGCATAATTGGAACTCGTGTTTTTATTCATCGAAAAAAGAATAATAAGGGTAAAATTGAGATCGAATATTATTCCAGAGATGAATTGGAAAGAATCATTGAGTTGTTCGAATCAATAAGATAGGAGTATGAATGAGCAGTATTTTTGACAACCTGGGAATTGATCCAGGTATCATTATTATTCTGCTGCTGATCTTATCCATTGTTTTGGCGATAAATGTATTTAGCAGCAAAATGAGACTTAGCCGATTGGAACGTAAGTATAAAATGTTTATGAAGGGCAGTGATGCTCAGTCACTGGAAAAAGTATTCTTACGTAAATTTGCTCAGATTGACCGCCTGTATGAGGCAAAGGAAGACCATGAGCATGATATCAGTTTTATTAAACATCATCTTGAAACTATGTTCAGCAAATATGGTGTAGAAAAGTATGATGCTTTCGACGATGTTGGAGGAAAGCTTAGTTTTGCATTAGCTTTGCTGGATCAGGACAATTCAGGTGTTATTCTCAATGCAGTGCATAGCCGGGATAATTGTTTCCTTTATTTAAAAGAAATTGTTAATGGAGAATCTTATGTTATGCTGAGCCAGGAAGAATTAGAAGCATTAAGAAAGGCTGTTAATTTTGGTCTGGAAAACATTGAAAAAGAAGAGTAAAAAATAAGTTAGATACAGAGGTATCAATATAGGAGGAAAAAATGTTAGACATCAAATTTGTGAGAGAAAATCCAGAGGTTGTGAAGCAGAATATCCGCAATAAATTCCAGGATAATAAACTGGAACTGGTAGACAAGGTTCTGGAGCTTGACAAAGAAAACCGTGAGATTAAACAGGAAGTAGAAGCACTTCGTGCGGAGAGAAATAAAATTTCCAAACAAATCGGTGCCCTGATGGGACAGGGTAAGAAGGAGGAAGCAGAAGAGGTAAAGAAACAGGTTGCTGCTTCCGGAGCACGCATTGAGGAGCTGTCTGCAAGAGAAAAACAGGTAGAAGAAGAACTCCTGAAAGATATGATGGTAATTCCGAATATTATTGACCCATCTGTACCGATTGGTAAAGATGACAGTGAAAATGTTGAAATTGAGAAGTTTGGTGAGCCGGTTGTTCCTGATTTTGAAGTTCCATATCATACAGATATTATGGAGAATTTCGATGGAATTGATCTGGACAGCGCAAGACGAGTTGCCGGTAACGGATTCTATTATCTGATGGGAGATATTGCAAGACTTCATTCGGCAGTTATTGCATATGCTCGTGATTTCATGATTAACAGAGGATTCACATATTGTGTACCGCCTTTTATGATCAGAAGTAATGTTGTTACAGGTGTTATGAGCTTTGCCGAGATGGATGCCATGATGTACAAGATTGAGGGTGAGGATCTTTACCTGATCGGAACAAGTGAGCATTCTATGATTGGTAAATTCATCGACCAGATTATTCCAGAGGAAGAACTTCCGAAAACTCTTACAAGCTATTCTCCTTGCTTCCGTAAGGAAAAAGGTGCACATGGTCTGGAGGAGAGAGGTGTATATCGTATCCACCAGTTTGAAAAACAGGAAATGATCGTAGTTTGCAAACCAGAAGAGAGTAAAATGTGGTTTGATAAACTGTGGCAGAATACAGTTGATCTGTTCCGTTCTCTGGATATTCCGGTACGTACATTGGAGTGTTGTTCCGGAGATTTAGCAGATCTGAAGGTGAAGTCTCTTGATGTAGAAGCTTGGTCTCCAAGACAGAAAAAGTACTTTGAGGTAGGAAGCTGCTCCAATCTTGGCGATGCACAGGCTCGTCGTTTGAAGATTCGTGTAAACGGAAAAGATGGCAAGAAATATCTTGCACATACATTAAACAATACTGTTGTTGCTCCTCCTAGAATGCTGATCGCATTTCTTGAGAACAACCTGAATGCAGACGGAAGTGTAAATATTCCGGTAGCACTTCAGCCATATATGGGTGGAATGACCAAAATTGAGAAAAAGTCCAAATAAAAGGACTAAACTAACAAATAAAACTAAAAGTCCGTAAATTAGTACAAAAAATTGGTTTATGGACGGATAATACAGGTAAACAGGGAGGTGAGAATGTGCACAGTTATTTAAAATCTGTTGGCTTTTCAAAGGTAAAGTCACGTAAAGAAATGCAGGAAATCATTCAGGATGTGATGAAACATTACGATGAGAAAATTGCTGTAGAAAATCATCCGGATGGAGTATTCATACAGTATTCTAAGAATTATGGCTGTGACTGTGGAATAACAGTTTGTGGACAGTATGATGAAGAAAATGAGTTTCATGTGGAATATACGTTTCCATTTTTTCGCGGCACAGGAATCACCACTCAGGAACGTGTGATTGTTGAAAGACACGCAGAAAAAGAGTCCTATGCGGGGGCCTGTGATGATTTGCGTCTTGGTGTGACATTGATTTTTTATCTGCAAAATCCTGCAGAATATATGCTGGAAAAGTATAAAGGGAACCTTCGTGATGGTCAGCCGTTGACATTAACGGGACTTGCGAAAGAAGGGAAGATCCTTTTCCCGGTTCAAAAGGATAAAGAAGCCGTAAAGGTAGAGCGGGAGCTGACAAAGAACCGTAATAATCTGATAGCGGCGGCTAGAAATGGTGATGAAGAGGCAATGGAAGATCTTACGATGGAGGATATGGATACATATTCTATGATTTCCGAACGCATTGTTACAGATGATGTGCTTACCATTGTGGATTCTTACTTTATGCCGAATGGAATTGAATGTGACCAGTATGGTATTTTGGGAGAGATTACAGAGTGTGTAAACTTCAAGAATATCGTAACAGGTGAGGAGTTGTGCCAGATGACTATTGAATGCAACGATATTCAGTTTGACGTCTGCATTAACCGCTCTGATTTATTAGGGGAACCGGAAGTCGGACGCCGTTTCAAGGGATTGATCTGGCTGCAGGGTCAGATGCATTTTTAAAATGCGATGATTGCAGTATATGATATAAAACAATGTAGATAAATTGTTTTAAATGACAAAAACAGGTGCATAGAAGCTCATGCACCTGTTTTTTTGTCATAGGAGCGTGCCCAGCAAAGCTGTGGCACACCAGTCAGTGGAAATCCGACTATGGTAATCACCGGTGAACTATATAGTCAAATCCAGAGTGCTTTCTGGTACATGACATTACGTTATAACAAAAATGTATATATATATGATAAAAATGAATTAGCATTTCACCCCAGGTTATTTATATAAAAAAATACAAATGTTATACTGTTTGAGGACATAAATGTAGGATAATCGGGAGGTGCAAAATGAAGAAATTTATTATAACAATTACAAGACAGTTTGGAAGTCTGGGAAGACCAATAGCAAAAGAACTGGCGGAATTGCTTCATGTAGAATATTATGACAGAGATATTGTAGATGAAGCTTCTAAGAAGCTGGGAATGCCGGTTTCTACGATTAGATTCTTGCTTTTTTCTTGCGATTTACATCCGTTTTACAGACAAAAAGAAAATCCTTGTAATTTTCAAACAAATATAGTACAATCATATATGCAGATTTGTTCTGTTGGTTTAATGGATAGAATAAGTGCCTCTTAGGAAAAAACAAGGCATTTCGCAGAGGAAAGTGAAAAACAGTTTTCAGCTCAAATTTATTCTGAAAATGCCAAAGGCGACAACAAAGCATTCTCCGAATTGGGGAACGTTCTAATGTTACCAAAGCAAAAAAATCTGTAGATTGACAATTCAAAAAAGGGTTGATAATCTTATATATGGCCGAAGGGAAAAATCCTAGAAACCCAGTAAAATTAAGGGTTTGCGGTATGTGTCGTCATAGCTCAGCTGGATAGAGCACTCGCCTCCTAAGCGGTGACCAGAGTTATCGCCTCGGCATATAACAGAAAAATGAATTTGAGTTCGATTCTGTTATGTGATGTCACAATTAAGGGGACATGCGTTTTTGGAAAAGGCGAAAGCTTCATACCAAAAAAATTCATCATATAAGATTGATTCAGCTGACGCAAGTCAGTTTTAAATCATAAAATCCAATGCCGTTGAAATGGCTGAAAACCTTGATTTTAAGCCAAAAATCCGGTATTTGTCCTGTTAGTTTAATGGATAGAACAAGTGCCTCCTAAGCACTAGATGTGGGTTCGATTCCCGCACGGGACGTCCTATCAAAAGCGGAATGTATTAGAAAAATTTCTAATATGATTTTCGCTTTTTTGTTTTTTCAGAGGGAAAATGGAATGGAATATCAGCTAATACGGAAAGAATCCTATTAGCCGCTGTCTAATAAAACACACTGCTGGTATAATAGCTGGAAATAAATCGAAATTCTTATAAAAGATAAAAGCCAGCTGTTTATTTGAGAAAGTGGATGTAAATTCAAGCTCAGATAAGAAAAAAGAGGAAGGGAAATATCCGGCGGTAAGTTATTAGGCGTGAATACAATAAAAGCTTTGCTTAGTGAGAACTAAGGTCAACAGTAAGCCTGTTTGGATCAGATTTCAAAAAGAAATCTATCTGGACAGGCTTTTTCTGTTACAGATAAGAAATGGAGGAAAGATATGGATACAGTGGATACACGAAGTGCGTCAGTTCCAGAAGATGGCGAAAAAATCATAGAGATTCAGCTGGAACGTCTGCGGACCTTTAAGAACCATCCATTTAAGGTTCGGATGGATCCGGAAATGATTCGGCTCAGTGCGAGTGTTGAGAAATATGGAATCATAAATCCGCTGATTGTACGACCGATTCCGGATGGTGTTTATGAGATTATCTCTGGACACAGAAGAAAGGCAGCTGCTGAAAAGTTTGGTTACAGGAAGGTACCGGTCATTATCAGAGTCATGTCAGATGATGAAGCAGTAATTAATATGGTGGATTCTAATTTACAGAGGGAGCAGATAACATTCAGTGAAAAGGCTTTTGCTTATAAGATGAAGAATGAAGCTATGAAGCGAACCGGAGGAAGAAGAAAAAGTAGCCAGTCTGACTACCCGTTGAAAGGAAAAAAGACAGTAGAAATTATTGGTGAAGAATTTGGCGACAGTGCAAAACAGGTACAGCGGTATCTGAAACTGACGGATCTGATTCCTGAGTTACTGGAAAAGCTGGATAACGGTGAACTTTCATTTAACCCAGCTGTGGAACTTTCGTATTTAACTATCGAAGAACAAAAGGAATTTATAGATGCTATGGAGTATACACAGGCAGTACCATCCATTTCCCAGGCACAGAGAATGAAGAAATTAAGCCGGGAGAAAAAGCTGACGGGAACAAAAATGAGAGAGATCATGGGTGAGATCAAAAAAGGGGCAATTACCAGAGTGATGTTTAACAACGAGCAACTGTATCGGTATTTCCCAAAATCATATACCCCGGCAGAAATGAAAGAAGAGATACTGAGCATGTTAAATCAATGGAAACCGCAGAAAACGGCAGCAAAATAGGAGGAAAATTATGTGTAGAGTAATTGCAATATCAAACCAGAAAGGTGGAGTCGGAAAAACCACCACAACCGTAAATCTTGGAATTGGACTTGCTAGACAGGGAAAGAAAGTTCTGCTGATTGATGCAGATCCACAGGGGAGTCTTACGGCAAGTCTTGGCTATGTAGAACCGGACGAAATAGGAACTACACTTGCCACAATTATGATGGCTATCATCAATGAAAAAGAATTTGAGATAACAGATGGCATTCTGCATCATAAAGAAAATGTAGATCTGCTTCCAGCAAATATCGAATTATCAGCATTGGAAGTAACAATGGGGAATGTGATGAGCAGAGAGCTGATTATGAAGGAATATATTGAGGCTGTGAGAACGAATTATGACTATATCTTGATTGACTGTATGCCAAGCCTGGGACTAATGACAATCAATGCACTGGTAGCTGCGGATTCAGTGCTGATTCCAGTACAGGCGGCTTACCTTCCTGTGAAAGGTCTTCAGCAGCTGATACATACGATTGCAATGGTAAAGAAGCGGCTGAACAGGAAGCTGATATTTGAAGGAATACTTCTCACAATGGTAGATTTCCGCACAAACTATGCAAAGGATGTGGCTGGCAAAGTGCGTGAAGCTTATGGTGAGAAAATAGAGATTTTTGATACAGTGATTCCTATGTCAGTGAAAGCAGCTGAAACAAGTGCAGAAGGCGTCAGCATTTTTTCTCATTGCCTGAATGGAAAAGTAGCGAAAGCATATGAGACGATTGCAAAGGAGGTATTGAGAAATGAAGAGTAAAAGCGCAGACAAAATAAAGATGCCTAGCATAGATGAACTGCTGGGAGTGTCCGGTGAGGAAAGTGCAACAGATATTGAGATTAGCAGAATACACAGCTTTGCAAATCATCCATTTAAAGTCTTGGATGATGATAAGATGGATGACCTGGTAGAGAGTATTAAACAGAATGGTGTGCTGACACCTGTTTTAGTAAGGCCAGATAAGAATAACAGCTATGAGATGATATCCGGGCATCGAAGAATGCACGCAGCGATAAAAGCAGGACTGGAAACAATACCGGCCATTGTGCGGGATATGGACGATGATGATGCAGTAGTAGTAATGGTAGATGCTAATATTCAACGAGAAGAATTACTTCCAAGTGAAAAAGCATTTGCATATAAAATGAAAATGGATGCTATGAAAAGACAGGCAGGAAGACCATCAAAAAATAATTCCACCCAAGTTGGGCGGAATTTTGAAACGGCAGAATTGATAGGAAAAGAAACCGGGGAAAGTAAAAATACAATCAGAAGGTTTATTCGTTTGACTGAATTAATTCCTGAATTACTTGATTATGTAGACAAGAAGCGGCTGCCCTTTACCGTTGCGGTTGACATTTCCTATATTGACAAAGAGATTCAAACATGGTTATTTGAATACATCAAGGAAAATGGCACGGTTAAAGCAGTTCAGGTAGTGGCACTCCGCACAGCACTTGAAGCTGGACCGATGACGCAGGCGAAAATGATCTCCATACTGGTAAACAGCCAGCCTGGAAGGAAGCAGGAACAGAAAATTACATTGTCAGAGAAAAAACTGAGAAATTTCTTCTCTGATAAATATACGGCAGAAGATATGGAAAGTGTAATTCTGGAACTTCTGGATCAATGGAAGAGAGGTGAGATAACAGTATGAATTTTGAATACTATTATGGCACTCAGGCTGATCAGTTCAGTTTTATCCGGATTCCAAGAATATTATTATTAGATGAAGCATTTTCCGCACTGTCTTTATCAGCTAAAGTCCTTTACTCGGTACTTCTGGATAGAATGGGACTGTCAATGAAAAATAAATGGCTTGACGAAGAAAACAAGGTGTACATTATCTATCAGATCACGGAGATACAGAGTGACTTGGGATTCTCTAAGAAAAAAGCAATGGATTATCTCACAGAATTGGAGAAAATCGGACTGATTGAAAAGAAAAAGAGAGGCTTTGGATTGCCGAACATTATATATGTTAAGAGCTTTATGGCACATCAGCGAAGTCAAAGAAGTAATGAAATGGGAACTTCACAGGAAAAAGATGTGGTACATAGAAGTATCGAAATGGGAACTCTTGAGGTGATGAATAAGCACCTCAGAGGTGCCGAAACAGATACCTCAGAAGTGCCCAAAAACGGACTTCAAGAGGTTCCAAAAACGGTACCGCTATATAATAAGACTTATATGAATTATAATAATCAGAGTAATATGAAATCGAATCATATCAAATCAGATGGCGATAGGATTCGATGTGATCAAAAAGAACAGACAATCAATGCTTATGCTGAACTGGTGAAGAAAAATATTGATTTTGATGTTTTACTGCATACATACAGCAGAGAGCAGGATCTGGTAGAAGAAATATATCAGTTGATTCTGGAGACCGTTCAAACTGAAAAAGATATGATACGGATCGCCGGCGAATATTATCCGGCAGGCTTTGTGAAGGGAAAATTACTGAAACTGAATTATTCGCATATCGAGTATGTGCTGGAGTGCATGGATAAAAATACTACGAAAGTCAGAAATATAAAACAGTATTTGCTGGCTGCTTTATTCAATGCACCATCAACGATGGGAAGCTATTATAAAGCAGAGGTAAATCACGACATGCCACAGTACGCAAACTGAAGGAGGTACTTATGATTGTTTTAAGAATGGCAGGAAAAATTTTATTGTTACCAGTGTGGTTATTATTAGCCACTGTTCATTTACTGGTAAAGATCGTAGTTGAAATCTACTGCATCGGAAAAGGCCTTATCAATCTGATTCTGGGTTTTATGCTGATTGGAACATTGCTCTGGTACAGACAATGGGAGCGGTTTGCTTTACTTGCAGTTGCCGGTGGCATCTTGCTGTTCTTTCTGTGGATTGGAGTGTTTATGGAAGTTATACTGGAATCAGCACAACACAAAATTGGAGAATTGATTATTAAGTGAGGAAACTATTATGGAGAAAGAATATATTCAGCTACCAGCATTAAAAAGAGATCTGGATCCAGATGTTGTAAAGGCTTTATGGGCGTTTATTCAATTACCTGAGAAATACCAAGCACGCTATCAGGAACAATATGAATTGTTAAATCAGAGGAAAGAAGAAGCAGACAGGCAATTACAGGAGAATATCGAAAAGATTGATGCAGACGCAATTCATTTATATGAAGAAACCATGCGGAGCATGATTCGTGATATTGTTCAGCAATCCTGTAACTTAGCTTGTTGGGTTCGTTATCATAAATATGATTTGGAAGAATCACTGGAGGAGATGATAGACCAGCAGCCACATGCTGCAAAATATATTATTGCAATGAATATACTTATGGATGACGCAGAGGGAAGCGAAAGTCCATTTGAGGGAAACAGTTTTATGACATCATAATTAAGAAAATCACAATCAATAGTGTTCTGTCAGATAACATCGTTGTCTGACAGGACTATTTTTTTGACTTTTACAGTTCTGAAATTCATATCAAAAATTTTTTCAAAAAGATTCTTAACTAAATTCCAACCTTTTGTATTTAGGAATTGAGCAGGCCACACCATCATTTAGGTCGTGGCAGCTTGCGTACAATGATAACTGAATGAGCTTGCCAATTCGCCGGAGCTGCTGTAGAGAGTTCCGGATAGTCCGTAAGGATAATAGAAACAGAGGTCTGCATATGGCTTTTCTATGGAAAGCTGCGGATCAATAATGATACTCCCGATGATGCCGGTCAGATAAAGTGAGGAATCTGAAGACCATACACGATATGGCTGAGACTGCCTGCAATGGCGTGAACGGATTGGGTGTACCCTGAAATGGGTTACACATGTGAAGAGACAATCTAGCACTGTTTTCTGAAATGATGACAGCCCTGGTTAATGCCAGGGCTGCTGACAATAGAAGCTGTGCGGCAGATTAGTTTTTCTGCCGTACTCTTGTGTTGCCAGTAAGGTAGCAAATAGAGTAAGAAAGGGGGGAAGGATGGATGAATATGGTTGTACTTATTGGACGTCTGGTGAGAGATCCCAGTTATAGTGAAGTCGAGACAGAAAAAGGAAAGTATCATATTGCATCATTTTATCTGGCGGTGCCGAGAAATTTTAATAAAGGTGTCAATTATATTAAAATTACAACTTTTGGAAAACAGGCAGATTTCGCAAGGGATTACCTGACAAAAGGAAAGCGTGTTGCAATACTTGGTGAGCTGATGATCGGAAGCTATAAAGATAAGGAAACAGATAAAACGGTCTATACCACAGAGGTAACTGCAAGCCGACTGGAATTCGCTGACGGAAAAGATGCTAGTGGGAACACTCCGATACCTTTTCCAGAAGCAGATGCAGATGGGTTTCAGCATATCCCGGATGGATATGGAGAAGAATTACCGTTTCGATAAGGAGGGCAAAATGAATCAGGTAGATAAAGAACTGATGCAGGAAAAAGGAATCCTGACAGAAAATGAAAAAGCAGATGAATATGAAATCCAGAAGGCAGCCATGAAAGAGGCTGTTTTTTTCCTGGCTGCGATGCTGGAGAAAAATCTGGATATGTCAGAACTTCAGACAATTTCCTTATATCTGAAGGAATTATCCATGAAACAGCATTATATGCACATTCACCTGTATGTTCAGCAGCTTTACAGAAACAGCAGACCGCATGAGGAACTGGAAACATTCTATGCAGCATCTTTGCAGGAAGAAGCGCAGCGAATGTACAGCACTTATTTTGTTGCGTATCTGAAAATGCTGATTGGGCGGTTGAGTGAAATGGATGATCTGATCAACTTAAAAAAACTTATGAAAGAGGAGGAAAATCGTGAATAATAATTCAGAATTTATGCCGGTAGAGTGTTTGAATGTTCCGAAAGTGCTTTTCTATGATAAGCAGTACGAGGATTTATCTATGGACGCGAAACTTATCTATGCACTACTGTTGGACAGAAAGGAAATGGCCATCAGAAATGAGTGGGTAGATGAGTATGGAGACACTTATGTGATTTATCCAAAACAAGAAATGAAGAAATATCTGAATATATCCAGATATCGGATTGACCAGGCACTTGCAGAACTGGAAGAACATGATCAAATGGTAGAAGTGACAGTACCTTATCCGGGGAAGCTCTGCCAGTTCTATGTGAAGGATATTACTGACAATGAAAAACAGATGGAGGAAGACATAATGAAGAAAATGAAAGAAAGTAATGAAGAGAATTTTTGTAGAGCATCAGGGTGTGGCTATGCAAGGTGCTTTACAGGTATTTCACCTAAATACATGGCGAAAATGAATAAAGAAGACAGGAATAATTTCCAAACGGCTATAGAAGAAATACTGGAAGATCTTAATCTGGGAGGTCATGTTACAGCAGAGCCATTGATGTCAGAAAGAACCAAAGAATCTTTTGACAGTTATAAAGATGAGGCGTATTACAGTCTCAGCCCTAAGAAGCGAAAGATCGTTGATATGCAGCAGAGGGGCTATATTGATGAGGATGGACAGATTGATGAAGACGCCATCTATGATGATGCCTGTGAAGCAGCAGAAGAGCTGGCAGTATTTTTGCGAGCAGTTTTCAATAATCCGAAAGAAGATTCAAAGAAACTGATTAAATTTCTGGATAATCTCTGGACAGCAGGAAAATATAAAAAGCTGCAGGCTACGCTGATCGGATTTGAGCTTCTTTTTGAATTTCCAGAAAAATATCTTGAAGATGTGGAATGTTGTCTTGGTGAAGCAAGAAAATCTTACCTTTCCGCCGTGATTGGATTTACACAAAATATGTTGGATATGACTGCGGAGCAGAAAGAACAGGAGTAGAAATGTAATGGAGTTTTCATACTTTCAGGAGCATGAATCGGAGCAGTTTACATTCTTCCGGATTCCGAAGATTTTTTTTTCAGATGAACGGTTTGCCGGTCTTTCCTCAGAAGCCAAGATATTATACGGCTTGATGCTTGACCGGGTAGGATTATCCAGGAAGAATGGCTGGATAGATCAGAATGGGAATGTGTATATCCAATATACCATTGAAGAAATGATGTCAGTCCTCAAATGGACAAGATACCGTATTTATCAGCTTTTGGATGAGCTGGATACAAAAGAAAATGGGATTGGTCTGATTGAGCGGAAACGTGTGGGATTGAACAAACCCAATCTGATTTATGTAAAGAATTTTGCTTCTGTGAATCGGACAAGGGGAGAGCCGGAAGTCCGGGAGCCAGATGTCCGGAAGTCTGACATATCAGATATCCGGAAGTCTGAGAGCCAGATATCTGGAAGTCTGTCAGCCGGAGTTCCGGAAGTCTGCCAGTCAGACGCAAGTAATACTGATAGAAATAAGAATGAAGAGAGTAATACTGATTCTTTTTTTATAAGGAAATCTGAATCTGTGTATAGTTGTGGTAGTTTTCAGAATGTAATTCTGGCTGACCGGGAACTGAAAGAATTGAAGCACAGGTTCCCATATGACTGGCAGAACTGGATTGAACGGCTATCTTCTTATATGGCTTCCACAGGGAAAAAATACCGGAACCATTATGCTACGATCTGTAGCTGGGCGGTAAAGGAACAAAAGAATATTCCAGGTAAGAACTATGATCTGCCGGAAGGAAAGGGGTTCTAATGGTTGAGCATATCATTGAGCAGACAGCACAGAAAGTGAAGGAAAACCAGAACCTGCAGAATACAGATTATCTGGATGCAGAAGGGTTGTGCTGGTGTGGTATCTGTGGGGAACGCAAAGAAAACAGATATAAGGTACTCGGCCATGAAAGAATCCTGCCTTGTCTGTGTCGATGTGACAGAGAGAAGCTGGAAGCTCAGAAAGAGGAGGAACGCAAACAGGATTTTGCAATTAAGGTGAGCAATCTGAAATCTGTAGGGCTGACAGAACCAAGGTTTCGGGAGTGGCGGTTTGAAAATGATAATGGCAGCACACCGAAGCTGGATATTGCAAGGCAGTATGTGGAGAACTGGAAAGATATGCAGCAGCGCAATATTGGATATGTGCTGATGGGACCGGTAGGAACTGGGAAGAGTTTCTTTGCCGGTTGTGTCGCAAATAGGCTTATGGAACAGGGAATACCGGTTATGATGACCAATTTTTCCAGAATTTTAAATGAATTAACCAAGCCCTATGCAGATAAAAATGAGTTTATTTCCCATCTGGTATCTTATCCGCTTCTGATTATTGATGATCTGGGAATTGAGCGCAACTCAGAATTTGCCCTGGAAATGATCTATAACATCATTGATCGCAGATATTGTATTAAGAAACCTTTGATCGTAACTACCAATCTGTCCTATCAGGATATGACAAGAACAGATCTGGATATGGATCACCAGAGAATCTACAGCAGGCTGATGGAAATGTGTCTTCCGATTATTTATCAGGGACAGGATCAGCGTCTGCATGAGCAGGATATCAAGCTGGAGTGGCTGAAGTTACAGCAAGAATAATCAGGAAAGAAGGTGATGAAAATGATTCCGATAGAGGACAGCAGTTAATTCATGGAAAGGAGGAAGCCGGAGAAGCTCCGGTCAAAGGTAAATGCAGGAAGAAGTTACGCAAAAAACAATCGCATTATGTATCCGAACGACGAAGCTGACAGCAGATGTGTTAAAAGCTGCTATGCGGGCTTATCTTCGGTCACATAATCAAAAAAAGCAGCAAAAGATGCAGACGCAAAAGACTGGAAAAGTTACAGTGAAGCAGCTGGCAAAGCAAAATGGAGGTATGACCAACATTGAGATTACCAACAAAAATATCCGTTCTTTTGAGCGGTATGCCAGAAAATACGGCATCAATTATGCCCTGAAAAAAGATAAGAGCAAAGATCCACCTGTATATATGGTGTTTTTTAAAGGGAGAGATCAAGACGCATTAAATGCTGCATTTCGGGATTTTTCCACGGCTCAGATTAAACGGGCAAATAAACCGTCTATCCATCAGAAGCTGCAGAAACTCAGGGGTATGATGAAAGTACAGAAGAAAGATAAAGTCAGACAGAACCATCAGGAGCAGTCGAGGTAAGATTTTTGAAGAAAAGTCATACCAGAACTGTAAAACTGAAATTTCTGTCTGATTTTTTTCAGAAACTGTTTAACCAGCTGAAGGGTAAGCTGTCCGCCACGGATGTAAAAAGGCTGGTGGTTATCAATATCCCTTACTTTTTTATCTTTCTTATTGCAAACCGGATTTCCTGTCTGTATCAGATCAGTCCGGGAATGACAGTAAGCGATAAGATGATGTACCTGATGGCACATTCTGATAAGGTGCTGGGGCTGGTTCCAAGTACGGATATCATAGATATTCTGATTGGTGCAGGGACGGCGGTGGCTGTAAAGCTATTGATGTGGCAGAAGCAACAGGATGCCAAGAAGCTCCGGAAAGGTGTGGAATATGGCTCTGCCAGATGGGGAGACAGGGATGATATTAAACCATATATGTCAGACAATCCCTGGATGAATATTCCATTGACTGCTACAGAATCCATCACAATGGAAAGCAGGCCAAAGAATCCGAAGTTTGCCAGAAACAAGAATATTCTGGTTATCGGGGGATCTGGATCAGGAAAAACCCGTTTCTTTGTAAAACCATCTGTCATGCAGATGAACTGCAGTTATGTGGTAACTGATCCAAAAGGAACCCTGATCGGGGAGGTCGGCAGGCTTTTAAAGCGTGGCGCACCGAAAAGGGATGCCAATGGGAAAGTGATAAAAGGCACAGATGGAAAGCCCATTTATCAGCCGTATGTCATTAAGGTACTGAATACCATTAACTTTTCAAAAAGTCTTCATTACAATCCTTTCGCCTATATCAAGTCCGAAAAGGATATTTTGAAACTGGTTACAGTCATTATGGCAAATACCAAAGGCGAAGGTGAAAAAGAAAATCAGGACTTCTGGTATAAAGCGGAAAGGCTGTTATATATTGCCCTGATTGCTTACATCTGGTATGAAGGAAGTGAGGAAGAAAAGAACTTTTCTACGCTTCTGGATCTTCTGAATGAATCAGAGGTAAGAGAGGATGATGAAGAATATCAGAATCCGGTAGATCTTTTGTTTGAGGAACTGGAAGAGAAAGAACCGGAACACTTTGCAGTGCGTCAATACCGCAAATATAAACTTGCGGCGGGCAAAACTGCAAAAAGCATACTGGTTAGCTGTGGAGCCAGACTTGCTCCATTTGATATAGCGGAGCTTCGTGAGATCATGTCCTATGATGAAATGGAACTGGATATGATCGGTGACCGGCTGACTGCATTGTTCCTCATTATGTCGGACACAGATACCACATTTAACTTTGTAATCGCCATGCTGCAGTCTCAGCTTTTCAACCTGTTATGTGATAAAGCAGACGATGTGTACGGTGGCAGGCTGCCGATCCATGTGCGTGTCATCTGTGATGAGTTCGCAAATACGGGAAAGATTCCCAATATGGATAAACTGATTGCAACGATCCGAAGCAGGGAAATCTCTGCTTCTATTATTTTGCAGTCACAGTCGCAGCTGAAAACCATGTATCAGGACGCAGCAGACACGTTGGTGGGAAACTGTGATACGACGTTATTCCTTGGTGGGAAAGAGAAATCGACGCTAAAGGAAATCAGCGAGATTCTTGGTAAGGAAACCATTGATCTGTATAACACTTCTGAAACCAGAAGTAACCAGAAATCTTATGGGCTGAATTACCAGAAGCTCGGTAAACAGCTGATGACAGAAGACGAAATCGCAGTGATGGATGGAGGAAAATGTATTTTGCAGATCAGAGGGGCTAGGCCATTCTTTTCTGATAAATATGATATTACAAAGCATCCTAACTACCGATATCTGTCGGATGCAGATCCAAAGAACTGGTTCCGTCCAGAAATTGAATTAAATCCGCAGTATGTACCGAAGCCGGAGGAAGAGGTCGAGGTTACAGAAATAGATCTTACACAGAAAAGTGAATAAGCGGAAATCCGAAACAATTCCATTTGCAGAAGCAAGTGTTCAGATAGATGGGAGCGTAGAGGACCGAATAAAGAAGAAAGGAGAACGCCGGTGATGGGTCTTGGAGAAAATCAGGACTTGCTCCCAGATCCGTCACTTGGCGGACAAATCAAATTACAGAACCGGCTTATAAGATAATATGGCATTTTTCAGCAGTGCAGTCAGCACTCTGTCCACCCTGGTTACAGCAATCGGCGCTGGCCTTGGTGTGTGGGGAGTGGTAAACCTTCTGGAAGGTTACGGAAATGACAACCCTGGGGCAAAGTCACAGGGAATTAAGCAGCTCATGGCAGGAGCTGGCATTATGGCGCTGGGAACTACCCTGATTCCACAGCTCTCTTCCTTATTTTGATGGAAGGTAACAGAGATTGAATACCATTGTCGAACGTATAACGGAATCCATCAAAGATATACTGATCAACTTTATCCAGTCAGGGATGGAAGATATGTTCGTAGAGGTCAACAACAAAGTTGGCACAATCGCAGCACAGGTCGGACAGACACCGCAGGGATGGAACGGGAGTGTTTTTTCGCTGATCAAAAATCTGTCGGAAACGGTAATGGTCCCCATTGCAGGAATGATCATTACCTTCGTCCTGTGTTATGAACTGATTACGATGGTGACACAGAAAAATAATTTTCATGAGTTCGAGACATTTAATATCTTTATCTGGGTATTCAAGGCATATATTGCGATTTATCTGGTAACGAATACCTTTAACATCTCGATGGCGGTCTTTGATGTTGGCCAGCATGTGGTCAATGGGGCTGCCGGAGTGATCAGTGGAAGTACAGAGATTGATGCAACAACAGCAATCACCAATCTGCTAGACACAATGGAAGATATGGAAGTCGGGGAACTGTTCTTGCTGGCATTGGAAACGATGCTGATCAGCATGACCATGAAAATATTATCGGTTGCCATAACCGTAATTCTTTACGGACGTATGATAGAGATATATTTGACGTGTTCCGTAGCACCAATTCCGTTTGCCACCATGACCAACAAAGAATGGGGCAATATCGGAAATAACTATTTGAAAGGACTGTTTGCGCTGGCATTTCAGGGTTTCTTTATGATGGTCTGCGTAGGAATTTATGCGGTCATTGTACAGTCGATGACGATCTCATCGAATATTCATGGGGCGATGTTCTCCATAGCAGCTTATACGATAGTCCTTGCCTATTCACTGTTTAAAACAGCGAGCTTATCAAAGTCAATCTTTAATGCCCATTAAAATGGGAGAAAGGAAAATACCGGAAAACGGTATCAGGTGAAGAAATATGGCTTATGTACCAGTACCAAAAGACCTGACACAGGTCAAAACCAAATTAGTGTTGAATTTAACCAAGCGTCAGCTGATCTTTTTCAGTCTGGCAGCGGCGGTGGGAGTTCCATTCTATTTTCTGACCAGAAAAGGGTTAGGCTCCAGCATTGCAGCAATTTTGATGGTAACAGTGATGCTGCCTTTCTTTTTTATGGCCATGTATGAGAAAGATGGACTTCCATTTGAAAAAGTAATGGGGAATATCATCAGACAGAAGTTTATCAATCCGGGGACACGGCCCTATAAAACAGAGAACTTTTACAGTCAGATCGGTATGCTCCTGAAAGAGGAGGATGTGCCAGATGGCAAAAAGAAACCGTCGGGAAGAGCAGCTGCAGCATATGGAAGCGGACCTCAGAAAATCCCGAAAAGCAAAAAGAAGCAAAGAAGATAAGAAACTTGCAAAAAAGGAAAAGGAACGGAAGAAGCAGGAAAAACGCAGAAGAAAGCAGGCAAAAGTGCCACGGACAGCGCAACAGTCCATTCCTTATCTACGGATGTTTCAGGATGGAATCTGTCAGGTGACAAAGACTTTCTTTTCCAAGACAATCCAGTTTTATGATATCAATTATCAGCTGGCATTGAATGAAGATAAAACGACAATTTTCGAGAATTACTGTGATTTCCTGAATTACTTCGACTCTTCAATTTCTGTACAGCTGTCGTTCATCAATCAGCAGGTGGATGCGACAGAGTTTGAGAAAACCATTGATATTCCATCACAGGATGATGATTTTAATGAAATCCGTGAGGAATATAAGGGAATGCTGAAAAATCAGCTGGCGAAGGGTAACAACGGTCTGGTGAAGACCAAGTATATTACCTTTGGTATTGAAGCGGAAGATTTAAAGATCGCACGTCCAAGGCTGGAACGTATTGAGGCAGATGTGCTGAATAACTTTAAGGTACTTGGGGCGCAGGCGCATTCTTTGAATGGCTGTGAGCGTCTGGAAATTATGTATCACATTTTCAATCAGGATCGGATTGAACCGTTCCGGTTTGAATACAAAATGCTTCCGGAAACCGGTATGAAGACCAAGGACTTCATTGCACCGACTTCCTTCAATTTCACCAAAAACCAAACGTTTCTGATGGGAAAGACAATCGGTTCCGTCAGTTATCTGCAGATCCTGGCACCGGAACTGACAGACCGGATGCTTGCAGATTTTCTGGATGTGGAGGACAGCATCAATGTGAACATCCATATTCAGTCCATTGATCAGGCAGAGGCAATCAAGATGATTAAGGGAAAGATCTCGGATCTGGATAAAATGAAGATCGAGGAGCAGAAACGAGCAGTACGTTCCGGATATGATATGGATGTGCTGCCATCGGATCTGGTTACTTATGGTGAGGAAGCAAAAAACTTACTGGAAGATCTGCAGTCCAGAAATGAGCGTATGTTTCTGGTGACGGTACTGGTGATGAGTACCGCAAAGAAGCGGCAGAAGCTGGATAACAATATCTTTCAGGTACAGGGAATTGCTCAGAAATATAACTGTTCCTTACGCCAGCTGGACTACCAGCAGGAGCAGGGACTGATGTCCAGTATTCCGCTGGGGTTAAACAGAATAGAGATTCAGAGAGGGCTTACCACTTCGGCAACAGCAATCTTTGTGCCATTTACGACACAGGAACTGTTCCAGAATGGGGAAGCCCTTTATTATGGGCTGAATGCGTTGTCTAATAACATGATCATGGTTGACCGGAAAAAACTGAAAAATCCGAATGGACTGATTCTTGGTACACCGGGTTCCGGTAAATCTTTCAGTGCGAAAAGGGAGATTGCCAACTGTTTCCTGATTACAGAAGATGACATTATCGTCTGTGATCCTGAAGCCGAGTATTATCCCTTGGTATCTGCATTACACGGGCAGGTTATCCGTATTTCTCCGGTATCAGACCAGTATATCAATCCGATGGATTTGAACCTGAATTATTCTGAAGAGGATAATCCGCTGTCACTGAAATCAGACTTCATTCTTTCTCTCTGCGAGCTGATCGTAGGTGGAAAAACAGGTCTGGAACCAGTCGAGAAAACCATCATTGACCGTTGTGTCAGACTGGTTTATCAGGAATATCTGGCTGATCCGGTTCCAGAGAAGATGCCGGTTCTGGAAGACCTGTACGATCTTCTCCGCAAGCAGGACGAGCCGGAAGCACAGAGGCTGGCAACAGCACTGGAAATTTATGTTACTGGTTCCCTGAACGTATTCAATCACCGGACAAATGTAGATATCAATAACCGTATCGTATGCTTTGATATCAAGGAACTTGGAAAGCAGCTGAAAAAGATCGGGATGCTGATCGTACAGGATCAGGTATGGAACCGTGTAACTATTAACCGGTCAGCACACAAATCCACCAGATACTATATTGATGAGTTCCATTTGCTTCTGAAAGAAGAGCAGACAGCCAGCTATTCTGTTGAGATTTGGAAGCGATTCCGTAAGTGGGGCGGTATTCCGACTGGTATTACGCAGAATATCAAGGATTTGCTGGCATCCAGAGAGATTGAGAACATTTTTGAAAACTCAGATTTTATTTATATGCTGAATCAGGCATCCGGTGACCGTCAGATTCTGGCAAAGCAGCTGAATATTTCACCTACCCAGCTGTCTTATGTAACGAACAGCAATGAAGGAGAGGGGCTTTTGTTCTACGGAAATGTAATCATTCCGTTTATCGACCACTTCCCGAAAAATTCATCACTGTATCGAATTATGACAACAAAACCGGAAGAACAGGAGGTCTAACATGGCAGAAGGCGTACTTATTGGCATTGTAATTGGATTTGGAGCAGGCGTACTTGTTACCGTCGGAATTGGAATGATGATGGTATTAAGTGGCCGTCCGGATTGAGTAAGAGGAGGAAAAACATGGATAGATTGATATGCCTTGTCCTTATGGGAGGCGCATATATTGTTGGTATGCTCAGCGGAGTATTTACCAGCTGTCTGATGATTGCATCAGGCAGATACCACGAAGAGGAGGAAAAGTTAATTGGCACAGCAGAGGATGAAAAGCCGAGCCAGGAAAGTCCAGAAGATGACCAGAGATGGTCTGGTGGAAGAAAACCTGAGTGATAAGTCCACTGTCAAGCTAAGCAGAAGAACCGGTGACGTGAAGATGGAGCGGAAAAACCACCGGGGGAAAGAAGAATATGTGGAAAGCCCCCGTAGCGCACAGCAGTCCAGAGATGCACCGGAAAGTGGAAAAAAGCGGCGAGTACAATACAAAAATGCTTCTGCTCAGCCTGTAAAAGAATTGGAAACAGATCAGGCTCATTTTGCAAACGATAGCGGAAAACAGAAGAACCGTAAGAATGCTCAAAGGCTGCGTACAGAAGAGAAAAAGTCTTCTGAAGGAAAATTACAGGAACGGGAGCATAAAACCTTATACACTAGCAGGGGAGATTCCAGAAAAGAAGAAACTGGTGGAACCAAACGTCCAAAACAGAAAAAACGTCTGCAGTTTGCTGAAAAAGAGACAGGTGCTGCAGATCTGGAAAAGAAAGCAGAAAAAGTGGTGTCACCTGAAAAGAAAAAGGCAAAAGCACATTCCAACCGGGAGCAGGTGTTCACACAGTCAGCAGAAGATACTGGGAAAAAGAAGCGGCTGCACTTTGAGGGGGAAAATTTCACAAAAGAGCAAGTAAAGACAATGACTGGAAATGCAGTAAGGGGAGCAACAGCCGTAGTGCGTCGGAAACTGGCAGAATCTGAGGATGATAATGCTGCTGTGCAAGGTGTTCTGGAGGTAGAACAAAATGCAGAGCGGTCAGTCAGACTGGCACAGGCCAGTGTCCGATCACGGCAGCGTAGAAAGAATCGGACAGCAAGGAGACTGGAAAGAAAAACTGACCGGGCGGAAGTCCAGAAGCGATACAGGGATCTTTTGTCTAAAGATGAGAAGCTGCAGAGAAGTTCCCAGATAAAAAAGCAGATTCAGAAACAGCGGATAAAGCGTGAATATGCCAAAGCCAAGCGGATGGAGCAGTCAATGGGAACGGCAACAGTTGGAACCATTGATTATATCAAGAAAATCGGCGGTAAAGTGACCGACTTTTTCAAGGAAAACAGAAAGGTATTCATAAGCATCGGAGTATTGCTTGCCCTGATGCTTTTAATTATGTCTTCTTTTACTTCCTGTTCTTCCATGTTTATTCAGAATGTGGTGAATTATACAGGAGCAGGATATATGTCAACTGACCAGGCCATCCGGGATGCGGATCTATATTATACGCAGCTGGAAGCCAACCTCCAGGAAAAGGTCAACCGTATAGAAGCAGATCATACCGGATATGACCGGTACCGCTATAACATTGATGAGATTGGACACGATCCGTTTATTCTGATCAGTTATCTGTCTGCAAAATATGAAATCTTTGAATTTGACAGTCAGGTAAAAGCAGATCTGGATGCGCTGTTTGCGGCTCAGTACAGTTTGACAGCAGAAAGTTCCACGGAAACTATTACGGAAAAGAAGATGGTTCGTGTAGGGGAATCACTGGGACAGGTAGTGACTTCTGGTTATTGCAGCTGTCCGATCTGCTGTGGGCAGTGGTCAGGGGGACCGACGGCCAGTGGTGTATATCCACAGGGAAATCATACGATTGCCGTAGACGCATATAATCCGATTCTTCCATTTGGAACGAAAGTTGTGATGAATGGTGTGGAATATACCGTTGAGGATACAGGAAACCTTGCACAGTATGGTGTTACCTTTGATGTTTACTATGATTCGCATTCAGATGCGCTGAATCATGGACACCGCACATGGGAAGCATATCTCTCTGATGCGAACGGCAGCCAGGAGATTGAAGTTACAACAACTACGACAGAATCGGTATATAGCGTTACACTAACCAACCGAAGCCTTACCGGAATCTGCCAGAACCGTATGGATACGCAGCAGAAAGCTCTGTTTTCGGCATATAACGAGACAAAAGGCAATCTGCAGATGTTTGAAAGCCCGACGGATATTAACTGGTATTACCGTGTGAGCAGCTATTATGGATATCGGATTCATCCGACAACAGGGGCAAATGCACTTCACAATGGAGTCGATATTGCATTGGCGGAAGGGACGCCTGTAGCGGCTGGTTTGACTGGGAAAGTCACCACTTCCACTTACAATGACAGTTATGGAAATTATGTGGTGATCGAAGATCAGGATGGATATGAAATTCGGTATGCACATCTCTCATCAAGGAGCGTATCAGCAGGACAGCAGATTGAAAAAGGGGAAGAAATTGGAAAAGTCGGAAGTACCGGTAATTCTACAGGACCGCATCTGCATCTGGAACTTCTTCATAATGGGGAACGTTTAAACCCGCTGTTTTATTTTGAAACTGGTGATACGATGCCGGGCGGTGATGTGGAGTATTCCTCAGAAGCGGCGAAAAGACTGGTACAGTATGCCCTGCAGTTCCAAGGGGTTCCGTATGTTTGGGGAGGATATTCTCCGAGTGGATTTGACTGTTCGGGATTTGTCAGCTACTGTCTGACCAATTCAGGAGTATTAAATACTGGTCATCTGGACTGTAATGGATTATTGGCAAGAATGACTGTGATACCGGAATCAGAGATGCAGCCCGGAGATATTATTTTCTTTCAGGGAACTTACGCAACTTCTGGTGCATCCCATGTTGGCATCTACATTGGAAATGGACAGATGGTACATTCTGGAAATCCCAATAAAATATCCGATATCTATAGTTCCTATTTCCAACAGCATTGGATGTGTGTAGCCAGATGGTAAGAAAGGGTGGAGCAGGTATACTGCTTCACGGAAAGGAGAATTATGAAGCCATTAGAAAAAGCCAGACAGGATCTGGAAAAAGCAAAGAAAAAACGGGACGCTTCTAAGAAAAGACTGGAAGCTGATGAACTTACCGTGAAAGAATGCGAGGCGGCTCTCATGGAATCGGAGAATAATGAGTATGTAAATGAAATCCGGGCATGGGGACTGACCGTAGAAGAATTAAAAGAAATTCGTGCGGCAATGCAGAAAAAATCTCTGGCAGAGGTGCTGCACGAAAAGGAGGAGAAAGACAGAAATGATGAACATCACAAAGTTGAAAACTAAGAAAAATGTGGATAACCGGTCAGGAAAAACAGGAACAATGAGGATAAAGAAAGGTATCTGTTATGCCATGCTGACCGGAATACTTGCATCCTGTGTCGGACCGGCAATACCAGCTTTTGCAGAGGATGCAGGAGAAGCTGCTATTTCTATTGAAAAGCCTTCCGGCTGGAAACAGGGAGAAACCAGTGTAACCGTGACCGTGGATGACAGCGGACTGGGAGATGGCATTTCCATCACAAAGGTAGAAGCAAAAATTGGAGAAGATGGTTCCTGGACAGACATTACTTCCAACCGGACAATTAGTATTTCCCAGAACGTTACAGTATATATCCGGGCGACCGATTCTAACGGTAATACTTATGAACAGAACCGCTCGATTCGGTGTTATGACGATGAAAAACCGACATTGATTGCTTCTTTATCGGATGGAGTACTGACGATTCAGGCCAGTGATACAGTATCTGGAATTGCAAGCATTACTGTCAACGGAACTGAATACACAGATTTATCAGAAGGGCAGTTAAAGATCCAACTGACACAGAAGGATTTTACGACCAAGAAAATTGAAATTTCTGCAAAAGATGCAGCAGGAAATGTATCCGATACCTATTCCATGCAGAATCCCTATTATGAATGGGCGGTAAAACAGGCCATCGCTCAGTCTGCCGATTCACAGGGAAGTACAACGACTTCTGGTGAAAATACAGAAGTGACGTCCCCATTACCGCAGGATTCTACTCCGAGCGAGCCGACTTCTTCTACTGGAACTGTGACAGACCGCACTGTAACTGGAATCGAAGAGCAGCTTGCCAATCAGAATGAAACAGTAGATACGATCTCATCTACAACCACGGCTGCAGGTAAGGAGTTCTATACCATTTCCACCAAAAGTGGAAAAGTGTTTTATTTGGTAATTGATAATGACCAGAGCCAGGATAACGTGTATTTCCTTACGGAAGTAGATGAAAAAGATCTGATGAATTTTACCTTGTCAGATACAACAACTCTTCCGGATGTGGATACGGTTTATGCAACCGTAGATGGCAGTGACGAGCGGACAGAAACACCGACGCCAGAACCGGAAACGGAAACCAATGAGCCAGAAACAGAAGAAGAGGTTCAGATGCCAGAAGATAAAGCTGGATTTGGCACTTATCTGATCATTGGATTGATTGCAGCAGGTGCTGGAGCAGGAGCCTGGTACATGAAGATCTATAAACCAAAGCATGAATTTGATGATGAAGAGGAATATGAAGAGTACGAGGAAGCTCCGGTCTATGAAAAGGACGATGCAGACATGCAGGAAGCAAAACCGGAAGAAAGGGCGGTTCTGGAAGATGAAGATGAGGAGGATGAAGACGGAGAATGAGACTTGTAATTGCAGAAAAACCGTCGGTGGCGATGGCTCTGGCTTCCGTGATCGGAGCCAGAAGCCGCCGGGATGGTTTTGTGGAGGGAAATGGTTATCTGGTTTCCTGGTGTGTAGGTCATCTGGTGGGACTGTGTGATGCAGCCGATTATGATGAGCGGTACCGCAAGTGGAATTATGATGACCTCCCGATTGTTCCTGAAAAATGGAAGAAAAAAATACTGGAAGGAACAAAGAAGCAGTTTGAAATCTTACAGACATTGATGAATCGTAACGACGTAACGGAAGTGATCTGTGGAACAGATGCGGGACGGGAAGGGGAACTGATCTTTCGTCTTGTATATGAACAGGCAGGCTGCAGAAAACCAGTAAAACGTTTATGGATTTCTTCAATGGAAGAAAAAGCAATTCGGGAGGGATTTCAAAATTTAAAAGATGGCTCTTGCTATGATGATCTTTATCGCAGCGCTTTATGCAGGGCGCAGGCAGACTGGCTGGTAGGGATTAACGGGAGCCGTCTTTTTTCTGTTTTATACAACAAAAATCTGAAAGTAGGGCGTGTACAGACACCGACACTTGCCATGATTGTGGAGAGAAACCAGAAAGTGACAGGTTTCAAAAAAGAACAGTATTTTGAAGCCCATCTGTTCTGCCGTGATCTGGAAGCAGTCAGTGACAGAATGAACAGCCTTGAGGAAGCAGAACAGCTTGTGAAGCAGTGCCAGGGAAAACGCTGTCAGATTATCAGAGATGAGGAACAGACAAAGACGGTTCAGCCACCGAAACTGTATGATCTGACAACACTGCAAAGGGATGCCAACCGGATTCTGGGCTACACCGCACAGGAGACACTGGATGCCGCCCAGTCATTGTATGAGGAAAAGCTGATTACTTATCCGAGAACAGACAGCCAGTATCTGAGTGATGATATGGAGCAGACAGCAGAAGAACTGGCAGAACTTCTGGATGGAGATCTGGAATTTCTGGAACTGGAAGATTATGAACCGGCAGTTGACAGGACTTTAAATTCCAGTAAAGTCTCTGACCATCATGCTATTATTCCGACCAGTCAGATAAGATCAGCCGATCAGAAAGCACTGAAAACGAAAGAGCGGAATATTTTATATCTGATTGAAGGTCGGTTCCTGATGGCAACCAGCAGGGCATATGTTTATGAATCTCATAAATGTGAGGTTCAGTGTGAGGGCATTTTATTCCATATGTTATCCCACCGCATAAGGCAGGAGGGCTTTAAAGCAATAGAACGGAAAATGTATCTGTTCCTTGGTAAGAAACTGCCAGAAGAAGTCCATCAGATGGCAGAAATCCGTTTGCTGGAGGATTATGGTCCCTGCCGTGCGGAAGTTCAGGAAAAATGGACGCAGCCGCCCAGACAGTTTACCGAGGATACGCTGCTACAGGCAATGGAGCGGGCAGGAAATGAAGACTTGACCGAAGATACAGAAAAGAAGGGAATCGGAACTCCGGCAACAAGAGCCGGGATTATCGAAAAGCTGATCAGCTCCGGGTTCGTAAACAGGGATAAAAAGAATTTGGTGCCAACCAATGATGGGAATGTCCTGATCACAGTCCTTCCGGATGAGATTAAATCTCCGGCAATGACAGCCCAGTGGGAAATGCAGTTAAATCAGATTGCCAGAGGAGAAGCCGATGCAGGAGACTTCCTGCAGAGAATTATCCAGATGTTAAAAGAACTGATTTCCAGATACTCAGGAGTGTCAGAGAAGCAGAAAGAGCAGTTTTCTCATGAAACGAAAAAAGAAAGTCTGGGAAGTTGTCCCAGATGTGGAAGGCCAGTCTATGAGGGACAGAAAAACTTTTACTGTTCAGACAGAAAATGCCAGTTTGCTCTTTGGAAGAATGACCGCTTCTTTGAGAGCCAGGGCAAAAAGATGGATGCCGGGACAGTGAAGAAACTGCTTGCAAAAGGAAAAATCCATTATAAAGACCTGCGTTCCCAAAAGACTGGCAGAACTTATGAAGCAACTGTTGTTATGGCAGATTCCGGCGAGGGCTATGTAAAGTTTAACCTGGAATTTCCGCAGAGATAATGAAGAAAGAATGAGGTAGAATCTATGAGATACGAAAGATTTAAGAAAGCAGTATCTGGTTTTCTTGCAGCAATGACGATCATGACTACTGTATTTTCACCGCTGAGTGCATATGCAGCCGAAGTACCGCCAGAGGAGCCGAAGCCACCGCTTTACGAGGAAGTGAAAGATCAGCTGGATGCAGATGAAGTGGTGAAAGCAGAAGATCTGGAATTGGAATATGGATGCAATTTTGATGTGAAAACAGATTTCAGTAATATTGAGATTCCAGATAATGAGAAGGTGAAAGTGACCTTTGAAGAAGCGAAAAATGAATCCGGCGAAGAGTTTACAACACAAAAAGCGGATTCTTACAAAGCGGTTTATTATGTACAACCTTTAAAAACGGAGCATCCGAAATACCAGATTAGTAGAAAACTGATTGTGAAAGAAGCACCGCAGACAGAACAGGAGACAGAAACACCGACCGAAGCTGCAGAAAATGGAAATAGCAGTGAAAGTAGTGAAGAGCAGTCTGATGATGGATTGGTAGATATACAGATGCCAGAGGAAGCACAGCCAATAGTGCTTGAGCAGGAAACGCCATCAGACGAAGAGGTTCCGACTGAAGAAGAAACTGCAGAAGTTACAGAAGCTCCGACAGAATCAGTGACAGAGGAAATCACAGAGGCATCGGAAGAATCTGAACCAGAAAATACGACAGAAAATTCAACAGAAGAAGCTACAAAGGATTTTTCCGAAGGCTTATCTGAAGAAGAATTTGATGAAGCACTGGAAGAGGCAGAGAAGCAGGAAACCTATGATCAGGAAACAGGGCTTGATCTTGAAATTGTGCTAACCGCTGCAAGAGACCAGGATATTGATCTGTTTGCGCTGGAAGAAGGGGAAAGCGTAGAGTTCTATGTAGAAGCACCGTCTTTGATAGTAACTTATGCAGCATCAACGACAAAGAAAGTAACCATCACCCGTGGTTCCTGGTATTACTACGCAGACTATGGACTTGGCTCCTATCAGACAGCACCATATAAAGTAAAATATGGCAATGTCAGTGCAACAGCTTATTGCGTACAGCCGTCCAAACGTGGTCCAGATGATGGAACATATAAAATCACAAAGTTAAGTGATGGAAAAAGTCTGGCAAAGGTTTGCTACTATGGCACCAAGGCCAGTGGAGATAATGGATTTTTTGCAGAAAAGCATCCGGATTTTTCAGCAGGAAAACGCTTTATTATCACCCATATGGCAGCTGCATATGCAAATGGAAGCAGCGATGCGTTCAGTGGCACCAATAGTACAGGAAAGTCACTTGCAATGGAGCTTTATAATTACTGTATGTCACAGCCGGAGATTCCGGAAGTAGATATGGCATTTTCAAACCCGAATGTAACCGCATATGTAGATGGAAAACAGCAGAGAACGGAAGAGGTTACTTTCCTTGCGGATACACTCCAGTCTATTACCTTTAAGCTACCGTCTGGTGTGAAGTTCCATAATGTAACAACTGGAAAAACCAGTGCTGCAGGGGCAAGTGTGGAGATCAATGGTGGAACGAAGTTTTATCTTTCTGCACCGATCACACAGGCAGCTGATGTAAGTGCGACATTCTCAGCAACCATGAAAGGTACTATCGTGAAAGACTATTCTGCTTATAAGATCAGTACCGGGGGCGATTTACAGGATCTGGCCTTTGTTTTTGGCGAGGCCGTTGACGATGAAAAGTACGTGGATTTTTCTGTTACATGGGTAAGTCAGGCAAGTGTTTCGATCGTAAAGAAAGACAAGAAGACAAATGCAGCTGTGGCAGGGGCAGTATATGGACTTTACAGTGATCCAGACTGCACAAACCTGATTATGGAAATGCCAGCTACTGATGCTAACGGAGCATCCAGTGTTACCTTAAATAAAACACAGGATATGATTTACCTGAAGGAGATTTCAGGACCGACCGGATATCTTCTGGACACAGCGGTGCATAACATTCAGCTGGTAGTTGGAAAGACATCCAATCAGGTGGTTACAGATGAGGAGCAGAAGGCGAACTTAACCATCTATAAAGAAGGTGAGGTGCTGACAGGTGCGAATGTCACAGAGGAAGGTGTTTCTTTCGTTTATGAAAAGAGGAGACAGAAAGGGGCAGTTTACAACGTTTATGCTGCAGCGGACATTAAACGTGCAGATGGAACCGTTGTATATAAACAGGGCGCACTGGTGAAGGAAAATCTTACCACTGGAGATGATGGCAGTGCAACCTTAAAAGGACTGTATCTTGGTACTTACAGAGTAACAGAGATGAAAGCTCCGACAAACCTGATCTGCACCGGTGAATCAAAAGAAGTAACCCTGAGCTACGCAGGACAGAACGTAGAAGTGGCAGTTGGTGATCTGACATTCGTAAATGACCGTCAGAAAGCAAAAGTACTTGCAGAAAAACAGGATAAGGATACGAAAAAGCCACTCGCAGGAGCAGTATTTGGACTGTATGCAGGCAAAGACATTAAGAACCAGGACGGACAGGTTGTGGTTGCAAAAGATACCCTGATTGCAAAGGCTACTACAGATGAAATGGGAAGCGGCGTTTTTGCTGCAGATATTCCAAACAACAACAGCTATTATGTGAAAGAATTACAGGCACCGGCTAATTACTTTAGAAATTCTGATGAGGTGTACAGTTTTGATTTCCAGTATACTAATGACAAAGAAGCGACCGTTTCCTTTTCCCATACCTTTTCCAATGAGCATGTGAGTGCATCTATTCATCTGGTAAAAAAGGATAAGGAAACCGGAAATGTGACACAGGGCGATGCAAAATTTGCAGGAGCCGTGTATGGTGTATATGCCCGTGAGGACATTATCCATCCGGACGGAAAAAGTGGTGTTCTCTACAAAAAAGATGCACAGGTAGCCACTATGACTGTGGATGATTCTGGAAATGCAAGGGTTGAGAATCTGTTCCTTGGAAAATACTATGTGAAAGAGATCACACCGCCAACTGGATATCTTCTGGATGAAGCGGAACACGATGTTGACTGCAATTATGAAGGAGATCAGGTAAAGAACATTGAGAGAACAGCAGAATCTTCTGAAACAGTGGTAAAACAGCCATTTGAGGTAATCAAAGTTGCCAATAATGGAAAGACAGATGCGGATCTCTTAAAAGGAGCCGGATTTACTGTATATCTTGCAAGTAGCCTGAAAGTAAAAGAAGATGGCAGCTATGATTTTACTGGTGCGAAGCCGGTAGTGATTACAGAAGATGGAAAGACAGAAATGTTCACAGACGCAAAAGGATATGCAAAGAGCATCCCACTTCCATACGGTAAATACGTGGTCAAAGAGACAACTACCCCTCATAATTATAAGCCGGTGGATGATTTTGTGGTAACTATTTCAGAAAACCATCCGAATGAGCCACAGACATGGAGAGTTCTTCTGGATGATGAATTCCATGCAAAACTGAAAATCATCAAAAAAGACGATGAAACAAAGAAATCGGTTCTGGTTGCAGGTACAGAGTTTAAGATCTTTGATCTGAATCAGCAGAAATATGTAGAGCAGGTAACGACATATCCGACTGTGCAGAAGCATACTTCCTTCTTCACAGATTCAGACGGCTATCTAATTCTTCCGGAAAGTCTTAAGATCGGAAATTACCGTATTGAGGAAGTGACTGCACCAGATGGTTATACGCTTAGTAAAAACTATGTGGAAGTCAGCGTGGATTCCAATACAGCGTATCTGCAGGATGCAACAACCGGTGATGCGATCATCGAAGTAGAATATGAAAACCATCCGGTAAAAGGTGAATTATCCATCTACAAAAAGGGTGAGGTACTTGCTGGTTATGATGGAAAAGATTTTCAGTATGAAGAAAAGTACTTATCTGGAGCAGAATTTGAAGTATATGCTGCCGAAAACGTCTATACAGCAGATTATCAGAAGGATGCAGACGGCAACCGGATTCTGGAATATGCAGAGGGTGAACTGGTAACAACCGTAACTACAGATGAAACAGGGCTGGCAGTTGTGAAAAATCTGCCCCTTGGCAGCTATCTGGTAAAAGAAGCAAAGGCACCGACTGGATTTGTGTTAAACGCAGTTCCGCAGGAAGTATCTTTTGATTATGCCGATCAGAATACCGCAGTAATCAAAGAATCTGTTACCTTTGATGATGACCGCCAGAAAGTGGAAATCACAGTAGAGAAACAGGATGCAGAAAATGAAGCTACAATCGCAGGAGCTGTCTTTGGCATCTATAACACAGAAGATCTGAAGAATGAGAAAGGTGAGATCATTGTAAAGGCAGATACACTTCTGCAGGAAATGACTTCTGATGAAGATGGACAGACAGTATTTACCGTAGATCTGCCCCTTGGCCAGTATTATGTAAAAGAACTGAAAGCACCGGCAGGATTCGTTTCATCTGATGAAATTCTGACTTTTGATGCTTCCTATCAGGGACAGGATATTGCAGTAGTGAAACTGAAAGAGGTAAAGAAAAATCAGCCGACTACGGTAGAAATTACAAAATCCGATATTACTACAGGAACTGAGCTGGAGGGGGCAAGCCTGAAAATCCTTGATAAAGATGGTAATGTGGTGGATGAATGGACTTCTGTAAAAGACCAGCCACATGTAATCAAACGTCTGGTTGTTGGTGAAGAGTACACTTTGAGAGAAGAAATTGCACCATACGGTTATTTAAAAGCAACAGATATAAAATTCACACTGGAAGATACTGCAGAGGTGCAGAAGGTGGAAATGAAAGATGAAGTGCCGACAGCTCTTTTGATCATCAACAAAAAGGGAGAGTTTCTTGATAAAGTAACTCTTCTGGATAATGCAAAAGGTACTGTAGAGCATCTGTTTGAGTATATTTCCGGTAATCTGACTGAGGTTACTTTTGAGGTATATGCGGCAGAAGATATCAAAGCTGCAGATGGTGTAAGTGAAGACTATTACAAGGCAGATGATCTGGTGGGAACCATTACTACAGATGATACAGGTATTGCACAGCTGGGAGATCTTCCGGTAGGCAAGTATTATGTAAAAGAAGTGGCAACCGCTCATGGTTATGTTCTGGATGATGAGATCAGATATGTAGACCTGAGCTATCGTGATCAGGATACCCCAGTAGTCACTTATGATGCTGACTGGCAGAATGCCCGCCAGAAAGTAACGGTACAGGTTCTGAAGAAAGAAAAAGACAGTGACCGTGTACTGAAAGGGGCAATCTTTGGACTGTTTACAGCAGAAGATATCAAATCCGTATCCGGTAATGTACTTCTGGAAGCTGATGAAATTATCGAGCAGAAGACAACCGATGAAAACGGAAGAATCACTTTCCTTGCAGACCTGCCAGTAGATGGTAAATATTATGTAAAAGAACTGCAGGCTCCGGATGGATTCGTAACAACAGAGGAAGAACAGGAGTTTACCTTTGAATATGAGGGCGAGGATGTCACAGATGTTACTTATGAGTTCACCTTTGAAAATGAACCGACCACAGTAGAGTTGACAAAATCCGATCTGACAACCGGGGAAGAACTTCCAGGTGCACACCTGAAAGTAACGGATGAAGCAGGAAATACCGTAGATGAATGGACGTCCACAAAAGAAGCTCATGCAATCAAAGAGCTGGTAGTTGGCAAGAAATATAAACTGACAGAAACAAAGCCGGCTGACGGATTTGTCACTGCAGAAAGTATTGAATTTACGATTGAAAACACTGCTGAAATCCAGAAGCATGAGATGAAAGATGATGTGACAAAGGTTCAGATCAGTAAAACAGATATCACTGGTGATCAGGAAATTCCAGGCGCAAAACTGATCATCCTTGATGAAAATGATCAGGTCGTGGAAAGCTGGACATCCTCAGATAAACCGCACTATGTGGAGAAGCTGCCGATTGGCAAATATACACTTCGTGAGGAACAGGCTCCGAAAGGGTTTATCCTGACGAATGATGTGACTTTTGAAGTGGCTGACACTGGAGAAATACAGATAGTATCAATGAAAGATGATACAGCCAAAGGTAAGGTGATCATCAATAAAACCGATGCAGATACAGAAAAGCCGCTGAAAGGCGTGGAATATGAGCTTCGGGACAGTAAAGGAAAGGTACTGGAAAAATTGGTAACGGATGCTGCAGGCCATGCGGAAAGTGGTCTGTATGAGATTGCAACCTATAAGGATGGAAAATTCAGTGAAGCAATCAAGTATTATCTGGTGGAAACAAAGGCACTGGATGGATATGAACTGGATCAGACCGAGCATGAGATTGTGTTTGAGTACGCAGATCAGAATACCCCTATTATTGAAGTGAAAAAAGATCTGACCAATAAAGAAACACAGCCGGGAACACCGGGCACACCAACCAGTGGAAATCCAAAAACAGGTGATGAAACAAATCTCTGGCTTCCGGTAGTGCTGATGCTCAGTGCAGCTGCAGTGATGACCGGGGTACTGGTTTCTGGAAAAAGAAGGAAGAAAAAACAGAATAAAAGTGAAAAAGGCAATGATTAAGCATCTGCTTAGTCAGAAATGCTGATGATTACGGCGCTCTCTGGAACGATATCCGGAGAGTGCCTTTTTTATAAAGAAAATGGAGGATATCAGAATGAAGACATTTGGAAGAAACAGCAGTTTACAGGAAAGAGAAAAGAGAACATTAAACCGTCTGCTGGCATATCAGAAAGAAGCAGAGAAGATTATTAGAAAGCAGCCGAGCCGTCACATGATCAGAAAGGGGTAGTATAGATGTTGAATTTTAAAGAATTTCAGGAATATATAAAAAGCAATGTAAAAGATTACTTACCAGAGAATTATAAGGATGCGGATATTCAGTTTACGGATGTGGTAAAAAATAATGACGTACATTTGACGGGGGTACTGATAAAAAAAGAAAATGAAACACTCACGCCTAATATTTACATCAATGAATTGTACGAAAAGTACAGTAGCGGTATGAACCTCGATGAAATTGTGGGAGACATTGCAGATCTGCGAATTGAACATGATCCACCGGAGGAGGCGCAGTCTATTGGCAGTATTTTTACGAACTATGAGATGGTGAAACAGAGATTGGAAATCCATCTGTGTGATATGGAATTGAACAGAGATAAACTGAAGAACCAGGTTTATACAGAGCAAGGTGATTTTGCTGCGACATATCATATTAAGATAGGTGGAGATGGAATGTTAAGGGGATCTGCAACAGTAACTCCAAACCTGCTGAAAAGCTGGGGAATTACGGAGGAACAGTTGCGTGAGGATTCATTGCGAGCGGAACATTCAAAAGGTGCAGTGTTTACGGATATCGAGGCGTTAGTTGCGGAAAAGATGCTTGGTCTAAAGCCTATCAATTTGTTAGATAAGCAGAATGACATTATTGACAACGGAGATGGATTTTCCTCGTATTGCCTGACTAGTGAAGATTATAGATATGGTGCAAGTATGATTTTACGAGAAGATGTGATGGACAAAGTAAGCAAATTAATGGGTGGAGATTTTTATATCTTACCGTCCAGCATCCATGAAACACTTATCGTCCCAACTACCACACAAATGACACTGGAAGATATGAGCATTATGGTGCGGGATGTAAATAAAGAAGCAGTGGAACCAGAAGATAAGCTTTCAGATAAAGTTCAGTTTTATGACAGTAAAGCAATGGTCATCGAAAATGCCAAGAAGCGTGAAAGCAGGCTTGCAATGGAAAAGGAAAGCACAAAAGAAAAGGGTATTCATAAAAAACTTCAAGAGAATCGGCAGAAAAATATGAAAGTACCATCTGAAGGAAAAAGAACAAGTAATCGAGATTTAGTAGCATTATAAATAACAGCAGTGGTTGCATGAATGTGTGGCCGCTGCTCTTTTTTTGGAGGAAAACGAACAATGAAGAGATGGCGATATGTTTTGCTGGTGCTATGCACTGCAGTTATTTCTATCAGAGGGACTTATTTGATGACCTATTTTATGCGTTCAGAGGAAAACAAGCAAGAATATGAGGATATATCACAAATTGGTTTCCCGGAGACAGAGGCAGATCACGAGGAAGAGAATGATCAGCAGGACGTGAAACAGTCGGAAGATGATTTTGATTACCAGTCACTTGTAGTCATAAACAGTGACTGTGTGGGCTGGATTCAGATACCGGGTACAGATATCAACTATCCAGTTGTGCAGGCTGCAGATAACGAATTCTATCTGACACATAATTTTAACCGGGAAACAGCGGCATGTGGTGCTATTTTCATGGATTACAGAAACGATGTAGATGCCAAGGCAGAGCATTTAATCCTTTATGGTCACCAGATGAAGGATAATTCCATGTTTAAGCAGCTGAATGGATACAAGGAAGAAATGTTTTACAAAGAGCATCCAAATATAAGTCTATACCTGCATAAACAGAAATATGAATACGAAATTACCGCTGTGTACGTTACAAATGTAGCTAATGGAGGCAGTTATTACAATTATCTGCATTGGAATACACGAAAAGAGCAGCTTAATTATTTGCAGCAGAAAATGGCTGGTTATCAGCTTTATGATACAGGGAAAAAAGTAATGGAGACTGACGAACCGTTATCTTTATCCACCTGTGAGTATTCCAGTGACAATGGCAGACTGATTATACAGGCCAGAAGAAAGGGGGCACAAATAAATGGCAAACAAATTATATGAAATGCAGAAGCTGACTGCAGATGTTTCAAGAGATGTAGCTGCCAGTCCAGAGGAATGGATGAAGTTTCTGGACACAGCGGCCAGATTATACCGCTATACATTTCCAGAACAGTTATTGATTTATGCACAGCGACCGGAAGCAACGGCAGTGGCTTCAATGGAGATCTGGAATAAAAGAATGTACCGATGGATTAACCGTGGTTCTAGGGGAATAGCTCTGATTGATAATACATCGGGATCGAAAACAAAGTTACGCTATGTATTTGATATCCAGGATACCCATAAGGTAAAGAATTTGGGACGAGATCCAAAGCTATGGGAAATGCTACCTGCAGGTGAACAGCTATCAGCAGAGTATCTGCAGAATCAGTTCAGTCTGGAAGAAGTAGATGGAGGGCTGGCAGAAACACTCCGACAGGCAGCCAGAGAAAGTGTGCAGGAATGGCTTCCAGATGCCTTTGATGAACTTTTGCTAAATGTACCGGAGACCTATTTGGAAGAACTGGATGAACAGAATCAAAGGGTCGAATTTCAGGAATTAATGGAGAATAGTACCTGGTATGTATTGTTGAAACGAAGTGGTCTTGATGTGCAGGAATACCTTGGTGACGAGGATTTTCAGAAAATCACAGATTTTAACGAACTGAAAGTAATGGTACATCTGGGAACTGCCATAAATGAGATATGCAGGCCGATACTTATGCAGCTGGGAAGATATGTACTGACAGAACTGGAAAATGATCTGGAAACGGTTGCAAAAGAAAAAGAAGTAGTTTATAATAAATTTAACACGTTAATTCGTGAAAGTAACAATATAACGGAAGATAACAATAGACAAGAAAAAGAGGAGGATATCGAGCATGAAAGCAATCACTTACAGCCAGAACGGAAGTTATCAGATACCGGACATCAGCATGAAGGAGAGCAGCGGAATGATCGGGAAGTACGGAATGATGCGGAGAGAATATCTGAGGAACCACAAGATAGCCAGATTCAATCTGATGACGTTGCAGGGAACACTGGACGATCATCTGGCAGCAATCGACAGCGAAGCCAAACAGAAAGTGGAAGACCTGACCGAACAGCTTCTTCAGCAGAATCCGGCACCGGACAAAATGACAGACGGACTGGCATGGACACGCCATATGAACCAGACCAGAGCGCAGGCAGAGGAGCTGGTAATTCAGGAGGTTATTTACAGTTAAGTCTGTTCCAGACAGAAGAGGAACAAATTGAGACGATAAGAAAAGCAGCGGCTGATGTGGAACAGTCAGCTGCTTTTTTTATATCTGATGAAGTGGTTAATGACATTCTACGTACTGGAAGTGGACGTAAAAATACACTGTATCATATTACAGCAAAAGTTATTGAAGGGCTTGATAATAAAGAAATGCAGGACTTTCTAAAGGTTGAATATGGTACGGGAGGTAAAGGATTTAGTGTAGGTGGACAAAAAATCAGCATTTGGTATGACAATGACGGTATCCGTATCCGGAGAGGGGAAGCAGCCAGAAGGGATTATGACCGTATAGTTACATGGGAAGAAGCAGCTGACAGAATACGAGATATGTATGAAGATGGCAATTATGTTTCTAATAATATTTCCAATAATGCAATAGAAAATGAAAGAGAAGAACTGACTAATCGACTGTCACTTCATTTTCACGATATAGGCAGAAATATGGAAAAACAACTGTCATTTTCTGAATGGCAGGATATACTTCGGAAAGCATGGACAGATCCGGAAACATTAGATGAAATTAATCAGGGCTTAGAATTTTTACAGAATGATATGAATGAAAATCCTGGCTCCTATTTACGGTGGGAGATTCAAAACAATCCGGTTTATTTTCAGAGATTTCGTGATTTACAAAGAGAGCTTTCATGGGTAGATCAGAAGCAGACAATAGAGCCACTGCAGCTTTCTCATATTACACAGGACGAAATAGATGCAGTTTTGAAAAGAGGTGGTATTACAGCTGGTGGACGAAACCGTATTTTTGAGTATTTTCAGGAGAACCATGATATTAAAGAGGCTGCTGATTTTCTGAAAAATGAATATGGAACCGGTGGATGTTCACCGGGTATTCCTGGTGTTGACCAATCGGACGAATCCCATGATGCAAAGGGCTTAAAATTGGAAAAAGGAAAAATTGGAAATCCTGAAATTGGAGTCTTACTAAAGTGGAATAAAGTTGCAGAACGTATTCAATATTTAATTCACATTAATGATTTTCTATCTCCAGAAGAACTGGAAAAGTATGAAGACCGGCAGGAAGCACAGAGTTTGGCAGATCTGGAAGAAGTACAGGAGATTTTGGAAGAGGAGCCAGTGACTGAGGTTCCAGCAGTAAACTTTCATATCACAGATGATGAATTGGGACAGGGAACACCTAAAGAAAAATTTCGTGCAAATATCATGGCAATTCAGCTTTTGAAGAAATGTGAAAGTGAAAACCGTCATGCAACAGCAGAAGAACAGGAGATTTTATCCCGATATGTTGGTTGGGGTGGTTTGGCAGATGCTTTTGATGAAAATAAGCCTGCCTGGGAAACTGAATATCTGGAACTGAAGACAGTATTAACACCGGAAGAATATGCCGCTGCAAGAGCATCTACCCTAAATGCACATTATACACAGCCTATCGTCATTGAAAGTATGTATCAGGCACTGAGAAATATGGGATTTGAAAAAGGAAATATTTTAGAGCCTGCAATGGGCGTTGGAAATTTCTTTGGTATGCTTCCGGAAAAAATGGAAAATTCAAAGCTGTATGGTGTCGAACTGGACAGCATCAGTGGAAGAATCGCTGGTCTGTTATATCCTGATGCGAATATTCAGATAAAAGGATTTGAGAAAACAGATTATCCGAATGATTTTTTTGACGTGGTAATCGGTAACGTACCGTTTGGAGCCTATAAAGTAAATGATAAGCAGTATGAAAAATACAATTTTTATATCCATGATTATTTTCTGGCAAAATCTATAGATCAGCTTCGTCCGGGTGGCGTTGCCGCACTGATTACTACAAAAGGAACGATGGATAAAGCATCACCGGAAGTGAGAAGATACCTTGCTGAGCGGGCAGAACTACTTGGTGCAGTCCGACTTCCCAATACCGCATTTTCAGCCAATGCAGGAACAGAAGTAACGGCAGACATCCTGTTTTTCCAGAAGAGAGAAAGTATTTCCCATGAAGAACCGGAATGGGTGCAGCTTGGCAGTGATGCAAACGGAATAACGGTAAATCAATATTTTGCAGAGCATCCGGAGATGATTCTTGGAAAAATGGAAGAGGTTTCAGGTCCATATGGTATGGAAACAACCTGCTCACCGATAGAAGGAGCAGATTTGGAAATTCAGCTGTCAGAAGCAATCAGACATATTCAGGGAACTATGACACCTGCACTTGACCGAGAATCGGAACTGGATGAAATGATAGAAAGTATCCCGGCTGATCCGAACGTAAGAAATTACAGTTTTACCGTGGTTGATGATCAGATCTATTATCGGATCAATTCCCTTATGAATCCGGTTAAAATGCCGGCAATGACAGCAGAGCGTGTAAAAGGAATGATTGGTGTCAGAGACACCGTAAGAGAATTGATTGCCCTGCAGATGGATGAATATGCCAGTGATGAGGACATTGCTGCTCTTCAGAAACGTTTAAATGAAGTTTATGATGCTTATACGGAAAAGTATGGTGTCATTGGAAGTAATGCCAACAAAAGGGCATTTTCGGACGATTCATCTTACTGTCTGCTGTGTTCTCTGGAAGATCTGAATGAAGATGGAACCTTGAAGCGTAAAGCAGATATGTTCTATAAGAGAACCATTAAACGTGCGGTAGCAGTGACAAGCGTGGAAACATCCAGTGAGGCACTTGTAGTATCCATGAACGAAAAGGCAAGGGTTGATCTTCCTTATATGGCACAGATTACAGGAAAGACCGAAGAAAAAATAGAAGAAGAACTGACAGGAGTAATCTTTAAAAATCCTTTGACAGACCAGTGGGAAAATGGGGATGAGTACCTGTCTGGAAATGTCAGAGAGAAACTTCGGATTGCAAAGACATTTGCTGAAGGTCACCCGGAATATGAGAGCAATGTCAGGGCATTGGAACAGGTACAGCCGAAAGAACTGGAGGCTTCTGAGATTGAGGTGCGGATAGGAGCAACCTGGATAGAGCCGGAAGACTATCAGGATTTTATGAAGGAACTGCTTCATACCCCGTGGTATCTGCTAAAGGATAATGGGATTAAAGTACAATATTCCAATGTCAGCGGAGAATGGAGAATCAGCGGAAAAAATGCAGACAGTACTTCAAATTCACTGGTTTATGCCACCTATGGAACTGAGAGGGCAAATGCTTATCGCATATTGGAAGATTCCCTGAATCTAAAAGATGTGCGGATTTATGATAGGGTCGTAGATGATGATGGAAATGAAATCAGAGTATTAAATAAAAAGGAAACCATGCTTGCAACACAGAAGCAGGATGCCATGAAAGCAGCTTTTCAGGACTGGATTTTTAAAGACCAGGATCGCCGTGAGAGATTGGTAAAGGTATATAATGAGCGATTTAACAGCATCCGTCCCCGTGAATACGATGGAAGCCATTTGACCTTTCCAGGTATGAATCCAGAAATAGAATTACGGCCACACCAGAAGAATGCAGTTGCGCATCAGCTGTATGGCGATAATGTATTGCTGGCACATGTAGTAGGTGCTGGAAAGACTTATGAAATGGTTGCTGCGGCAATGGAGAGTAAACGGTTGGGGCTGGCTCAAAAAAGTCTATTTGTAGTGCCAAATCATCTTACCGAGCAGTGGGGAGCTGAGTTTTTACAGTTATATCCGGGAGCAAATATTCTGGTTGCAACCAAAAAGGATTTTGAACCGGCAAACCGGAAAAAATTCTGTGCCAGGATTGCAATGGGAAATTATGATGCTGTGATTATCGGACATTCTCAGTTTGAGAGAATCCCTATTTCGGATGAACGTCAGGAAATGATGCTGCGGAGGCAGATAGATGAATTGGAGATAGCGATTCAAAGTGCAAATGAAGAGGATGGTGGGCGTTATACCGTAAAACAGATTGAGAAGACACGAAAATCTCTGGAAGTCCGGCTGGAAAAGCTGAATCAGAAAGATAGAAAAGACAGGGTTATTACATTTGAAGAGCTGGGAGTTGACCATCTATATGTAGATGAAGCACATAGTTATAAGAATGCTTTTCTTTATACAAAAATGCGGAATGTTGCTGGTATCGCACAGAATGAGGCACAGAAGTCTGCGGATATGTTTAATAAGTGTCAGTACCTAGATGAGATTACCGGAGGCAAAGGCGTTACCTTTGCTACGGGCACACCGATCAGCAACAGTATGACGGAGCTTTATGTGATGCAGAGATACCTGCAGTACAACAAACTGCAGAACATGGGGCTTGGATTATTTGATGCCTGGGCTTCTACATTTGGTGAAGTAATTACCAGTATCGAATTATCACCGGAAGGAAGCGGATACCGGGCGAAGTCCAGATTTTCCAGATTCTATAATATCCCGGAATTGATGAGCATGTTTAAAGAGATTGCGGATATTAAAACAGCCGATCAGCTGAAGCTCCCAGTACCGGAAGTGGAATATGAAACGGTTGTATTGAAACCATCGGATTATCAGCGGGATATTGTGAAAAGCCTTGCAGAGCGTGCAGAAAAGGTTAGAAATGGATTTGTAGATCCATCGGTTGACAATATGCTGAAGATTACTAATGACGGACGTAAGCTGGCACTGGATCAGCGTCTGGTGAGTGATCTTTTACCGGATAATCCAGAAAGCAAAGTGGCTATATGTGCGGAAAAGAGTTTTCAGATCTGGCAGGAAACAGCCAGTCAGAAATCAGCCCAGTTGATTTTCTGCGACCTTAGCACACCAAAGGGGGATGGGACATTCAATGTGTATGACGATCTGAAGCAGAAGTTGTTGGAAAAAGGTGTTCCAGAAAAAGAAATTGCATTTATCCATGATGCCAATACAGAGACAAAGAAAGCGGAGCTGTTTAGCAAAGTAAAAGCTGGACAGGTTCGTTTTTTATTAGGTTCCACAGCAAAGATGGGAGCCGGTACCAATGTACAGGATCGCCTGATTGCACTTCATCATTTGGATGTTGGGTGGAAGCCATCAGATCTGGAGCGTGCGCCCGTAAAGGCATCATAATAAATATACCTTTGGCAAGGTATTAGGATAGTATCTTACAGTCCTATCATCAACCGATTTACCTGTGAGGGAAACTAAATATCAGGGAAAATAGCACGTCGGTAAAGCCATAAGTCAGCTAATTACCAAGCTGCGACTGAATGGGGAGATGAAAAGTTAGGTATGAGGATAAAGCCCATACTGGTTGAACGATAGTCCAAACGGTCAATGTCGGGACTATGGCGTAAGGTAATTATTATTCGCCATATCTCAGCACTTATGTTCCGCTGTTCAGGAGCGTAAGCAAAGATAGGCTGAGACGTATATGCAATAAGCATAAAAGGATGGAAGTCGTATCCGACAACCTAACAAGCCAAATCGTTAGTATGATGCTAAACGGGGATTACCTAAGTCGAAACGCTTAAAAATAAGCTATTAAGTGTAGGCTTATGAATATTCGATATGGTAACGGAGCCTTCATAGTAGTCCGAGAGTGTTAATGGCACTTACATGGCGAAGGAAGGCAGTTTATAACATTAACAATATAGAAAGGATAATGTGTGATACATTATGAGAAATCCTGAAAATGTGTTAATCAGCTTAACGAAACACAGTAACCAAAAAGATTACAAGTACGAGCGTTTATACCGTTTGCTCTACAATGAGGAACTGTACTTAACCGCTTATCAAAACATTTATTCCAATGACGGAAGTATGACAAAAGGTACTGACAAGCAAACGGTTGACGGTATGAGTATCGAAAGAATACGGAAAATCATAGTTTCGCTCAAAGATGAAAGCTATCAGCCAAAACCTGCAAGAAGAACCTATATTCCAAAGAAGAACGGAAAAATGCGTCCACTCGGAATACCGTCCTTTGAGGATAAATTGCTTCAAGAGGTTATCAGAATGATTTTAGAAGCTATCTATGAGGGGCATTTTGAAAATACTTCTCATGGGTTCAGACCTAATAGAAGCTGTCATACGGCACTCAATGAAATTCAAAAAACTTTCACGGGTGTGAAATGGTTTATCGAAGGAGACATTAAAGGTTTTTTTGATAACATCAACCATGCTACGTTGATTGGAATTTTACGAGAACGTATCAATGACGAGAGATTTCTTCGACTGGTAAGAAAATTTCTGAATGCAGGCTATATTGAGAATTGGACTTTTCATAACACCTATTCGGGAACACCGCAGGGTGGCATTATCAGTCCTATTCTTGCAAACATTTATTTGGATAAATTTGATAAGTATGTAAATGAGTATGTCCGAAAATTTAAAAAAGGTAAAAAGCGTATGCGTACAAAAGAGTACCGCAGGAACGAAGTCGAATTAAGCAAAGCCAGAATCGCATTGAAAAATGCAAACGACGACTGTGAAAGAGAAAATGCGATTGCACGCATAAGGCAGTTGGAAAAAGAACGGGTGAATATTCCCCCAAGTGACCCTATGGATAACAATTATGCAAGGCTGGTCTATGTCAGATATGCTGATGATTGGCTGTGCGGAGTTATCGGCTCGAAAGAGGATTGTAAGAAAATAAAAGAAGATTTTAAGAATTTTCTCAAAGAACAATTACAGTTGGAGCTATCAGAAGAGAAAACGCTGATTACCAATGCCCAAAAAAGTGCGAAATTTCTCAGTTATGAAATCAGAGTACGGCATAGCAATCTAACCAAGAGAGATAAAACAGGCAAGCTCGTTCGTAATTACACGGGCAGAATTGTACTGGAAGTTTCAAGTGATACAATCAGGAAACACTTGATTGATACAGGTGCTATGAAGTTAATCTACCATAATGGAAAAGAAATTTGGAAACCCAAGGCAATATACAGATTGAAAAACTGTGATGATCTGGAAATACTCGACTACTACAACAGTATGATACGAGGTTTTTACAATTATTACTGTATAGCCAATAACAGCTCAATCATCAACAGCTACAAGTATATTATGGAATACAGTATGTACAAAACCTACGGCACAAAATACAGAACATCAATTTCAAAAGTAATCGGAAAATTCAGAGCAGGAAAAGATTTTGCTGTAAAGTTCCGTAATTCCAAAGGAGTTGAGAAAATGCGAGTGTTTTATAACGAGGGTTTTAAACGGCAGAAAAAAGCATTCCAATCTAATGCAGACTTAGTTCCAAATACAATCAAATATTTCAGCAGTACAAAGCTAATCGACAGAATAAAAGCCAGAGAATGTGAGCTATGCGGAAAAACTAATACTCCCATAGAAATTCATCATGTTCATCGGCTTAAAGATTTACAAGGTAAAACTTTTTGGGAAGCTCTTATGATAGCGAGAAATCGCAAAACAATAGCTTTGTGTAGAGAATGTCATAAGAAATTACACTGTGGACAGTTAAATTGAGTTTATAAATGGAGAGCCGTATACAGTGAGAGTTGTAAGTACGGTTCGGGGGCGAGTATTTGGAAACCTACCATAGCAATATGGCAAGGCGCTGGGTACTTAGCCTACAGCGAGAAGGCCGTATCATCCGTCAAGGAAACCATAACAAGAAGGTAAAGATTTTTCGGTATGTAACAGAATCAACATTCGACAGCTACATGTGGCAGTTGATTGAGAATAAGCAGAAGTTCATTTCTCAGATCATGACCAGTAAAGCACCGGTCAGAAGCTGCGAGGATGTGGATGAAGCAGCACTCTCTTATGCTGAGGTAAAAGCACTTGCAACCGGTAATCCGGCTGTAAAAGAAAAAATGTCACTGGATGTGGAAGTGGCAAAACTGAAACTGTTGAAAGCAAACCACCTGAATAACGTGTACCGCATGGAAGCAGATATTTCCAGAAATCTTCCACAGAAGATAGCGAAGCTGACGGAGATTATCGAGGGATATCAGGAAGACATTACACATTATGAAGCACATAAGATCACAGATCCGGAGGCATTTGAGATGGAAATTGGTGGAAAAATATTTACAGAAAAGAAAGAAGCAGGTGCGGCATTGCTGGCTGTCTGCAAGCAGATTCAGTCTGTAAATGAGGCAAAGGACGTGGGAAATTATCAAGGCTTCCATATGATGGCACGTTTCGACAGCTGGAATAAAGAATTTATTCTTTCAGTGAAACACACAGCAGTATCTTCGCTTCCATTAGGTTCAGATCCACTTGGAAACATTGCCCGTATTAACAATTTATTGGAAAGTTATCCGAAGAAACTGGCAGATGCGGAGCAGAAACTAGAGACAGTAAAAGAACAGCTGGAAAATGCAAAACAGGAAGTGGTAAAGCCATTTCCAAAAGAGAAGGAGCTGAATCAGATGATGGAACGTCTGTCAGAGTTAAATGCACTCTTAAATATGGACGAGCAGGGAAGTTCCGAAGAGCCTGAGAACAGCGGAAAGCAGAGCATTCACGATAAACTGAATGCAATAAAACAAAACGGTCAACAGGAACATGATCATGATAAACCAGCAAAGGGAAATGATATTGATCGTAGTTGACAATAGAGAAAAATAACTGGAACCGGTGGGACAGACCTGCCGGTTCTTTTGATATGGAGGAAATACAGATGGCATTAAGAAATTATCATACAAGAGAAGAAAACGAAATGCAGGATCTGACTCAAAAACAGATTGATCTGGCAGGCTTCAGCGAAAAAGGATTTTCACAAGAACAGATCAATCAGATCTATGAGTATGCTCAGATGGTGGGGGATGAGTTGAAAGTCCGTAATCTGATATGGAGTATTGCTGGGGCAAATGACCAATCAGATCAGGAACGAATTGTACAGCTTATGGATGATGCCAGAAAGGAAATGGAGATTTATCCGGATTCCGAAGTAACGATGAGTGCGTTGCATGGATATGGATATCTGGCTGACGATATGTATCCGCTTAGCAAAGAAGCAGCATTGGATTTGCACATGCGAGGACTGAAAATCTATTGCCTTCAAACAGATGGAACAAAGAGCGAGTACGCCAGTAGAGAAATGATTCAGGAGCATGAAGGGCTTTTCGGTGTCGAAAAAAGAGTATGGGATGCTTTGGAAGAAGATGAACCAGTTTATACAGAAGATATTGAGCCATTGCATGATCCTATGACAGTGATTGATAAAGGTACTGCTTTAAAATATTATGATGCAGGTGCAACGATTTATCTCATTACACCATTTTCACAGCTGATAGCGGCAAGCGAACGGATGGAAATTGAGAGAGGGGCTGATCATTTTCAGCTGTCAGTATATGAGCAGACATTGTTACAGGATTTGGAAACGGAAATGGAGAAGCACCCGCAGTTGCAGTCATTAAAAGAAGCAAGGCTGTTACTTGGAAATGAGCATCGCTATGGCATTTACCAGTTTAAGGAAGGCTCTTTTGCAGAGACGTATGCTTTTATGAATATGAACTATATCATGGATCATAATATTACGATTCATAAAGAAGATTATAATCTTGTTTACAGCGCAGAAATGCTTCCAAGTGATTCACTGGACGGGTTGTATGAGCGATTCAATATCGACAGGCCAAGAGATTTTACCGGGCATTCTATGTCAGTGGGAGATATTATCGTTGTAAATGACGAAGGAAATCTGACGGCATATTTTGTTGACAGTATCAGTTTTAAAGAGTTGGATCAGTTCATTAATCTTGAAAAAGTTTTGCCGGAGAAGGAATCAGAAATACCGCAAAGAGAAGAATATAAGCCACTGACAAAAGTGGAAGAACTGGAGGAGCAGAATTATAATATGGTTGATAATGTGTTAAACAATGGATTTGGAGAGAAAGAGCGGAGAGAAGAAATCAGAAAAGCAGCAGAGAGCTATCAGCAGAAAACGGGAGCAACCATCACATTCTTTGCAGCTGTATGTGAGGAATTTCCGTCTATGGAAAATTATTTTGATGGGCTTACCTTTGAACAGGCCACGGACAGATATGAGCAGATTTTGGCAGATCCGAGATTAAGCTATATGGGAAATGGAATGGGATTTGAGCTACACGATTCATCCCTTCCAGATTATCTGGATGGACCGATGACACTGGTAAAAGGACATACAATTTATGCAGATAACATTGATTCCATTTCATATTACCGTGAGCATCCATTGGTTTTGGAAGCAATACAGGAGCTTAGAGAGCGGTTCCCGGACTTTAAATATTTTATGACAGCCCAGGAAAAGCAGGATATTTATCCGGAGCATATGACAGCGGAAGCAATCGCTTATGCGCTGGTAGACCTGGCAGAAGACTTTGATACTTATGAGTTCCGGGATAACGTTGATGATAAGGAAACACTGGTCAAAGAAATAGAATATGATCTGTATGCAGGACGTGGGAGAAAAGAATATTCCGGATTTTTAAAAGATGTGATGGACGAAAGTGATGAACTAAGTACAAAGGCACAGGTTCTTTTGCAGAGAATCAACGATTATTCCATTCCTGAAAAAAAGGATTTAGAGCCAATGGTAAAAATTGTATTTAGTGAATACAGAGAAATGGAAACCGGAAAGTATCTGCCGTTTAAAGAAGCAAATGAAAAACTTGGAGCATTGGATCAGACTTTCTTGAAGGAAAATCAGGCAAATGATAAATGGGATGACCTGTATTCGGTTGGATATATGGTGCTTTGTTCTATAGATTCAGAGATTCACAAGGTAACAGGAAAGATCATGCTGGGTACCGGTGAGGGCGATATCATTGAACATATGAAAGGAATCGAAGATCAGCGAGATGTCCAGGAACACATCTTACCTTACCTGTATGAATATTGTGGGCTGGTGGAAAAATCTCCTGATATAGCTACAGAAGTAAATGAGAAAAAGTCAGCAGCTAATCATAAAGAGGTACAGTCAGAAGCTGTTACTGTAAAAAGCTCCGATAGATCAGTAGGAGAAAAAAAGAAATCCATCCATGATCGTCTGAAAGAGAACAAAGAAAAACTTGGTCAGAAGTCGGGAAAAGATAATCCACAGAAAGGGGTTGAGCTGACGTGAAGGCCGAAAGGTAGATAGATGAGAGGATACCAAACTTGAGAAAATCGAGTACAGGTATCCTCTTATTTTTTTGCTTAAATGGATTGCTCCGGATTTTCAGAGGATAATTCTGGAAGGATATCGGTGTCCTGGAGCATAGCAGAAAAGTTGCTTTGTACAATATGCAGGGTTCGCTGATCAGCTTGAAGCTGCGTGAGTTCTTTCTGGGTAGCTGCCAGTTCTGTTTCCAGTTGCTGAAGCTGCTTCTGCAATTTCCCTTGTGAGGGCAGTTTCTTTATCCCAAGATCAGATAATTCCTGAAGGGTAGTATCATGCAGCTGGTACTCTGCCTGATGTTGTTTCTGATATGCTTTTTTATCAGGAGCATCTTTTTCAGCAAGTAAAACAGTTCTGCAATGGCGGTAAACATCACAGCGTTTTTGGAGCAGCCGTTGTGCATCCAGCTGTTTATTCAGAGACTGTATTTTGGATTCTGTAGCTTGAATTGCATCAGCGGAATCAGCTACATGATTTTTAAAATCTTCATAATTCAGTAGATTATGTTCAGATAGATAGTTGAAAGTCCGGGCAGCTTCTTTCAGATTATTCAACTTTGCCCAGTGTTCAAATCCTGCTTTATTATGATCGGACAGGTAAGTGGTCATTTCAACGAAAAGCCGGACACAGTTCTTTTTTTTCTGAGGAGTGCGAGCCTTGCAACGATTTTTTTCAAGACGAACCAGTAAATGATCATCTGCATAATAGGTTCCCAGTGTCTTCACATTGATAAAGTTGACAGCTCCTGGCGCACGGAACGCCAGGTACTTTCCCTGACGAGTTTCATAACCGGCTTCTTTCATCTTCAAAAGAAATTCATCGTAAGTCACAGATGTCCAGATGGCACGGTCAATCTGATATTTTAGTTTTGCCTTCCAGCTCTGTCCTCGCTTATATTCCATATCTTCTTTATAGGAACGTCCGGCTTCAGAAGTTGGCATAGAAGTAGACAGCCCATGTTCTTTGCAGATGCGGTTACTGATCTGGCAGAGTTTGTGGTAGGTGCGCTTGTTGGAAACATACTTATGATAATCTGTAAAGCTGGTGGCATTAAAAATCAAGTGGCTGTGAATATGTTTTTTATCTGTATGCGTGGTAAGTACATATTCATATTTTCCCTTCAGAACAGAATCTGCGATTTTGGTGCTGACCTCATGGGCAAGTTTGGGATCGGTGAGGTCATTGGGATGATAGGAGATGATCATGTGCCAGGCAAGGTTATCCCCCTTTTCCATGACATTATTTTTTCCCATTTCTGCTGTCATGGCAAATTCCAGATCCGCAGTTTCCGGAGAACAGCCAAACGAAGAGACGAGTTTTTGTTCATCCGTCTTATCTGGATTCGTGATATAGGCCACAGCCTTTTTCACTGTAGATTTGATTGGAAAGATCTTAATGTAAGCCATATCTTTTTCACCATTTCTTTCAGCTCTTCTATATCTTGCGGTGTGGCAGTACCTACGGTGTTTGCAACTTTGGCAAGCTGGTTGATGTTCACACCAATCTTGTGCATTTCCTGATACATTGCTTTCAAATAAGTGGTATCTGTATTGACAATCATGCCATCAATCGCCATCTTACGCAGATACACGCTCATGTTAGAGGTCTTGGATAGAATCATCCTCTTGCGGATCATCTTCTTTTCCTCCGGAGTAACCCAGAGCAGTATCTGTACATCTCTTTTTCTGTTTGCCATATAAAAATCTCCTTTATGTTTTCATAAAATTGAGCGAAGCGAAGATTCCAAAAGTGGGGAGGGTCCCGCTTTTGAGGCGAATGCCCGGCAGTGTATATACACTGCCTGTCCCTGCTATTCTTAGCTCTCAGGTATTAAATACAAAGGTAGCGAAAATAGTAAATCGGTATTATCTCTTTTTCTGTTTTTTGATCATAGAAATAAAGAAGCATAATTTATTGGAAAGGCAGGTAAAAGGTATATGCAAAGAGGAAAAATTTATAGGCTGAAGAATAATGCGATATTACAAAAAGGAAGAGACGAAAAGCAATATAATAAATGTAAAAATGGGAACAGTATCCTGTTGTTGTCGATTAGAGAAAATAATGATGAGTATACGGTGTATGCTGAAATATTTGAAAAAGAAGTAAAAAATTCAATGAAAATGACTCTCGATAGAAAAGGTTATTGGGTAAGATTTTCAGAATTTATAACACTTCCAAATAATGCGGTAGAGCTTACAGATCATTTCTTGTATAATTCATATGGATTTATCCGAAAACTGAATGACAGAAGAAAAAGATGGAAAGAAGTACGTCGTAGGGAATCGAGCAAAAAGAAAAAAGCAGAGAGAGAAATAGACAGTTTTCTGAGACAGTCTAGGCATCATCGAGATAAGTACGGAGGAACCAGAGTGCAAACTACTATTCCCAAAACAGTACAATGGAATGTAGCTCATCCATATAGTGGTGGGAGCAGTAATCCAAGATAAGAGAAAAGGCTATTACACAATGGATGCTGTGTAGTAGCCTTGTATTATGAAGAGACTATACTTTTATCCCACCACTTTACCGAATGTCTTTAAAGTGGAATCAGGTGTAATAAGGATAGGAGCATACTTTTTATTTAACGAAATCAGTTTAACGCCAGAAGGTGACTGGCTGTATTTTTTTACATAAGCGTCACCATCCAAGAAGAAAATACCAATCTCTCCATCTTCTAAAGTGTCTTGCTTGTGAATCCAGATAATCTGTCCATTCAAATATAGTGGCTCCATACTATCTCCAGAAACACGAACACCAAAGTCTGCCTGGGCAGATACTTCGTCACCTACTTCCATTTCTGAAAAACTGTCGGAATCCAAAAACTGTCCGGTACCTGCAGAAACAGGCAGGTCATACAATTTAAGTGTACGACGGGGAAACTGATAAATAATCGAATTTTTCTGTGAGTATAATCCACTCTGCAATAAAAGTTCCATATAATCTTTTGTTTTTTCCTGTCCGTTTTCATCAAGCCTTGGAAATAGGCGTTCGCTAATAGCCACACCAAAAGCAGCATTAATATCGGTTATTTTCAGAGCCTCGCATAAGGCGAAAAATTGCATGACATTGGGGAGATTTGCATCATTTTCCCATTTGCTGATTGTACGGGATTTTGTTTCAAAGCCATATCCATTTAAAATATCGGATAACTGTAATTGTGACAGTCCGAGGAAACTTCTTTTTTCTGAAATAATCTGACCAAAACTTTTGTTTATCATCATACACCTCCTGAACCGGGTACGTTTTTCCTATATACACTATAACCCAAACTGATCAAAAAATCAATGAATATCTCTTTAAAAGAGAAAAAAATACTTTACTTCTCTTTAAAAGAGATATATAATAAGCGCATAGAAAAGAACGCTTGTTCTTACAAAAAGGGGTGAGGATATGGATAGGACGATACTGCATAGTGATGCAAATTGCTTCTATGCCAGTGTGGAAATGCTTTATCATCCAGAGTATACTGGTAAACCACTAGCTGTAGGAGGAGATCCTGAAGCAAGGCATGGAATTGTACTGACTGCGAATTATGTTGCGAAGAGAAAAGGCGTTAAGACTGGCATGGCATTGTGGCAGGCAAAGCAGGTTTGCCCGGATTTGATATTTGTGCCTCCGAGGATGGATTTATATTTGAAGTTTTCCTCTATGCTGCGAGAAATATATTCAGAATATACGAATCAAGTTGAGCCATATGGATGTGATGAAGCCTGGCTTGATGTAACCGACAGTTCTTTTTTGAAAGGTGACGGAAGAAAAATTGCAGAAGAAATTAACAGAAGGGTAAAGAAAGAACTGGGTATTACGGTAAGCATCGGAATTTCCTGGAATAAAATTTTTGCAAAACTTGGAAGCGATTATAAGAAGCCTGATGGAATTACAGAATTTAATCGGACGAATTACCGTGAACTAATCTGGAAACTTCCGGTATCAGATCTTCTATATGTAGGCAGATCAACGAATAGAACTTTACAGAAATATGGTATTCGCACAATTGGAGAATTGGCAAGAACAGATCCAAGTTTTCTGGAACGGGAGCTTGGGAAAATGGGACTTGTCATTTATTCATTTGCGAATGGCTGGGATGATTCACCAGTTTCAGCAGAAGGATATCAGGCACCGATAAAGTCTATTGGTAACAGTACAACGACACCGAGAGATCTGGAAAATGATCAGGATGTACAGATTATTCTGATGGCATTGGCAGAAAGTGTCGCAGCCAGATTGCGGAAACATGGTTTTAAGTGTAATGTAGTGTCAATTTCTATTCGTGATAATGGATTATTTCATTTCTCCAGACAGAGAAAGCTGCAGGAGCCGACAAACATTACAGATGAGATAATGAGTGCAGCATACCAGCTTTTTAAAGAGAATTATCATTGGCCTCGTCCGATCAGAAGTCTTGGAATCCGTGCAGATGATCTGGTCATGGGACAGGTTCCGGTGCAGTTAGATTTATTTATGAATGAACAGCGCCGGGAAAAACAGGAAAAGTTAGACCGGGCAGTAGATGATATCCGGCGACGGTTTGGATATCACAGTGTCCAGAGAGCATTTATGTATCAGGATAAAATATTATCCAGCCTGGATGTACAGGGATCCCACACCGTTCATCCGGTCGGATATTTTAATGGGAGGTAAGTGCTTTGAATGACAACAAAGTTTATGTAGAAGTCATTGTAAAATTCAGCACAGAAGGCGCAATGATGCCAATAGAATTTATTTGGGAAGATGGAACGAAATATGTAATTGATAAAGTAAAATCGAAAGAACGTTGTGCCAGCCGGAAAGCGGGTGGTACAGGAATTATGTATACTGTAATGGTAGATGGTAAGGAATGCCATTTATATTATGAATTTGATAAGTGGTTTATGGAGCGCAAGAGTGCGTAAAGATTTAAGAAAGAAAACAGGATCTGCATAAGAGCTGACCTTTCCCTTTTGCTCTTTTCAGATTGACATATAAGGGCATTACATCTATGCCCATGAAACGATATACCCACTATATTGTTCATGCAGATGTGGCTCTGCTCAAGAATAATTCTTATTGAGCTTCCGTCAAAATCACAGGGATGGGAGTGTAGAACGTCAGAGAAAGACGATTCAATACGAAAAGGAGATTTTGATAATGACAGAAAGAGATTATGCGATCAGATCGTTTAAAGAAGTAACCTTAAATGCAGCACGCCATACAGAAGAAAGAATGAACCTGTACTATGGAAAAATCAAGGAACTGATGAACAATTATCAGGACTTGATTTTGGAAAATCAGATGGTTCTGGATGAATTAGAGCAGGAGTGTCAGGAAAAGATCAATGAGAA
>ERZ1035006.173-NODE-173-length-53183-cov-55.394971_pt1 | contig 53183 bp, 43 predicted proteins | sample MGYA00520694_ERZ1035006 | MGnify/ENA primary metagenome ERZ1035006 (study PRJEB33766, sample SAMN09781746) | gut metagenome | biome: gut microbiome | host: Homo sapiens | place: Madagascar | study: EMG produced TPA metagenomics assembly of the PRJNA485056 data...
TCACCCCGAAGAGCGACTCGGTTTGTTTTGTCTGTACTTAGGACGAATATCCTTTATGTTTATTGAAGCTTAGAAAACCTGACTTGTCAATTGCTTGACGGTTCGTTTCTTTTACCCAGTCTCTTCATACTCCCTATATATATAATAAGGTGTAATCCAAAACCGCTTCTTGTACTACTTGTCTGTTTATGTAAAATCTTTCAAAGAACTCTTTCTTCGCAAGTTAGGCTGCGCTCAGAAATTGAAGTAAACTTCATTTCATTCGACTTGCACTAACTTTCTTTATGTTGCTAAGAGAAAGCGTATTTCTCAAAAGCGAGTGCAAAAGTACAAACATTTTTCGAACCCACCAAATGTTTTCACGAAAAAGTTTTGAAATTAACAGTTATTTAACACTTAACTGCGTTTTCGTGAGTAATTAGAGACGTAACACTTTATTATATATATGCACACAACGGGCGGGTGTGTGCGGGCACGCAAGTACGTATACGCCTATGCGCATTAATACAATGTATGGATAAGAAACATTAAAAAAGATTTTGATATATAAAAAAAATGTAGTACCTTTGCACACGTTTTTAAACGGATAACGAAAAATAAGGTAATATAAATGGTATAAGCTAGGCTTTGCCCTATATATAATAAGGAATAATTATCACATATTAATTTATATAACTTTCAAATGAAGGCAATAGCAATTAAGTCGAGTTTGTTTTCTTGCTTGAAGACATACAACAAGAAAACATTCATGTCTGACCTCATGGCAGGTATCATCGTAGGTATCGTAGCCCTGCCTCTGGCCATCGCATTCGGTATCGCTTCTGGCGTGAGCCCTGAAAAGGGTATCATCACCGCCATCGTAGCAGGTCTCATCATCTCCGTATTTGGCGGAAGCAAGGTGCAGATTGGTGGTCCTACGGGAGCATTCATCGTCATCATCTATGGCATCATCCAGAAGTATGGCATGGAGGGATTGACCATCGCCACGCTGATGGCAGGTCTCTTCCTGGTACTCTTTGGGCTCCTCCGACTGGGCACCATCATCAAGTACATCCCTTATCCTATCGTGGTGGGATTCACCAGCGGTATCGCCGTTACCATCTTTACCACCCAGATCAAGGACCTCTTCGGATTGACTTTGGCTAGCAATCCATCCGACTTCATGGAGAAATGGGGCGTCTACTTCCAGAGTTTCGATACCATCGACCCTTGGTGCGCTCTAATAGGTGTGGCGAGCGTCATTGTCATTGCTATCACTCCTAAGTTTAGCAAGAAGATTCCTGGTTCGCTCATCGCCATCATCTTGATGACAGTAGTGGCTTTGCTCCTGAAGCAATTCGCTGGTGTAGAGAGCATAGAGACTATCGGCGACCGTTTCTCCCTCAGCAATGAGTTGCCTACAGCTCAGGTGCCAGAGATGAACTGGGACACCATCAAGAGCCTCGTTTCTCCTGCTATCACCATCGCTATTCTCGGTGCTATCGAGAGTTTGCTCTCTGCTACCGTGGCAGATGGTGTTATCTCTGACCATCATGATAGTAATACAGAGTTGGTGGCACAGGGATTGGCTAACATCGCATCCCCACTCTTCGGCGGTATTCCTGCCACAGGTGCCATCGCCCGTACGATGACCAATATCAACAATGGCGGTAAGACCCCAGTTGCGGGTATCATCCACGCCGTGGTATTGCTGCTCATCTTCCTCTTCCTGATGCCGCTTGCCAAGTACATCCCTATGGCTTGCTTGGCTGGTGTATTGGTAGTGGTATCTTACGGCATGAGTGGTTGGCGTTCATTCTTGGCTTTGATGAAGAATCCTAAGAGCGATGTCACCGTGCTCTTGATTACCTTCTTCCTCACCATCATCTTCGACCTCACCATAGCTATCGAGGTTGGTTTGATCATCGCCTGCTTGCTCTTCATGAAGCGTATGGCTGAGACCACCGACGTGAAGGCGATTACAGACGACGAGATTGACCTCAACAAGGAGTTTGACTTCCTCTCTACCAACTTGGATCACTATACCATCCCTAAGGGTGTGGAGGTATATGAGATCAATGGTCCTTTCTTCTTCGGTGCAGGTAATAAGTTTGAGGAAGTGATGGCAGCCTTCGGCGACCGTCCATTGGTACGTGTGATTCGTATGCGCAAGGTGCCATTTGTGGATTCCACAGGTATCCACAACCTCACCAACCTCTGTGAGATGAGCCAGAAGGAAGATATCCAGATTGTCCTCTCCGGTGTTTGCGAGAAGGTAAACGCCCAGTTGGAGCATGCCGGTTTCTACAACTTGCTGGGCAAGGAGAATATCACCGACCATATCAGCAAGGCATTGAAGCGTGCCGAGGAGATTATCAACGAGAAGGACGAAAACAAGTAACAAATAATATGAAAAGAGCCGTTTGCAGTACATATTTGCAAACGGCTCTTCTCATTTAAGTCTTTGGAAGAACCAATGAAAAACGCCGGAAGACTTAATATATGTCTCCGAAAGATATAGGTTCGCTGACCGCCCAACAGCTGATGTGCGCTCGCACAACAGCTGATATGCACACGCACATCACGTGATGGGCACATGTAACACAGGTGATGGGCGACGACTTTCACAAAGATTCTTATCCCAAGGACAAGGAATACGGCTTTATTTTGAAAATGCAAAGAAAAAAGAGGGGAAACTTTTGGGGATATCAAAAATAATTCGTACTTTTGCAGAAGCATTATTGCTGCACAATGCTTGATGGCTTTGCAAAAGCAGTATTGCAAAGGCGTTGCTTATTAACATCGCCTTGTAGCTGGGCTGGGGCGAAAGCCAAGCCTGCTATATTTTCGTGGGTTAACGATTAGATTCGTATCGATTCGACTGGAAGTTCTGCACAGAATAGCTCCTACCAAAGCAAAATTCTATAACACGAACGGATAGCGAGAATGGATGCGCCTGCATAGGCGTATCCTCTCCTTTCGTATTTCGTGTTATGGGCTATCTGTGGTAGGAGCAGCCTTGTGTAGGAATACGATAAGGCTGAGGGTACGCTCTTTTTATGCCCCGAAGCAAGACTTTTAGAGATAACTAACAGATTTCAGTAACAGATTTAAAGCTCCTACCAACATGCATAAGAATCTTAACATTGAAACTGCCCGAGATTGTTGTACCCTTTAAATTACAGCAATCCCATGGCTCGTATCTATGACAACCTGGAAACCCGATTCACCGAGGGACTCCAAGGCATTATCACCAACGTGGGCGTAAAGCGCGTTGATTTCTGCGTAGGTTACTTCAACCTACGTGGATGGGACCTCATTGTCAATGAGGTAGACCAATTATCCGGTGATTACGTATATGAACAGAACGACCGCAAGTTTCGCATCTGTCGCTTGCTGATAGGCATGCACAGACCAGATGAGGACTTGATTCGCAGTCTGTATGGCAAGAAGATTTTGCCCGATGCTGATTATGTGGCGAAATGCAAGACTGCCATAGCTCGCGACTTCAAGAAGCAGCTCCTAATAGGCTTGCCTCAGAAGAAAGACGAATGGACACTGCGCCGCCTCTCCGCACAGATGAAGGAAGACAAGGTATGCGTCAAGCTCTATCTGCGAGAGCCTCTGCACGCCAAGCTCTATCTGGCTTATCGCCCCGACGACAACTTCAATCCTATCCAAGCCATCATGGGCAGCAGCAATCTCACCTATTCCGGTTTGACTCGCCAGGGCGAACTCAATGCAGAATTTGGCGACAGCGATAGTGCCCAGAAATTAGCGGGATGGTTTGATGATAGATGGAACGACAGGTTCTGCATCGACATCACCCAAGAGTTGATAGATGCCATCGACAATAGCTGGGCAGGCGAGAATGACATTCCACCTTATTATATATATCTGAAGACTGTCTATCACCTGAGCCAAGAGGCACGTTCGGGCATCAAGGAGTTCGTGCTTCCGCCAGAGTTCCGCAACACCCTCTTCGACTTCCAGCAGAATGCCGTGAAGATAGCAGCCAAGCATCTCAACAATGACAAGCGCAATGGAGCCATGATAGGCGACGTAGTGGGACTAGGCAAGACCATCACCGCTTGCGCCATCGCCAAGATCTATGAGATGACCTTTGCCAGCAGCACCCTCATCATCTGTCCAGCCAATCTGCAAGACATGTGGGATAAATACAAGCAGAAATATGACCTAAAGGCCGACATCATCTCCATGCAAAAGCCTATCGACGTGGAGAATACCTGGAACTATCGTCTCATCATCGTAGATGAGAGCCATAACCTGCGCAATAGCAGCGGCAAGCGATACCACAACATCCAGGACTTGATACACAAGCTGGACTGCAAGACGCTCCTCTTGACGGCTACCCCATACAACAAGGACTTCTCCGACCTAGCCAGCCAGCTCAAGCTCTTCCTCAGCGAAGACCAAGACCTAGGCATCCGCCCAGAGGCATACATCCAGAGTCTGGGAGGCGAACGAGAATTCCAGCGCAAGCACAGCGACATCTATATCCGTAGCATCAAAGCCTTTGAGCAGAGTGACAAGGCTGATGACTGGAGCGAACTGATGAAGCTTTTCCTGGTGCGCCGCACCCGTACCTTTATCAAGGAAAACTTTGCCAAGACCGATGCCGAGAATGGCAGAAAATACCTCCAGTTCCCAGATGGCAGCAAGTCTTACTTCCCAGAGCGCATACCGAAAGCCATCAAGTTTAAGACCGTGGATGGCGACCAATACAGCCGTCTCTATTCTGATGAGATGGTGGCACTGATGGAAGAACTCCAGCTGCCTCGTTATGGCCTCATCAAATACCTAAGCGAAACCAAGGCAGAGGAAGCCAGCCCGATGGAGAAACGCCTCATCGAAAACCTGTCGAAAGCAGGACAGCGCATGATGGGATTCTGCAAGAGCACCTTCTTCAAGCGCATGGACAGCAGCGGCTTTGCCTTTCTGCTCACCCTAAAGCGCCACATTCTGCGCAATGCCATCTTCCTCTATGCCATCGACAATAAGCTCCGCCTGCCTATCGGCGACGAGAACACCCTGCCCGATGACTTTATGGAAGACGAAGACACCAATGGTATGTTTGGCTTTGACGATGACAATCTGGGAGAGGAAGATGGAAACGGCAAGGAAGCCGACCTCATCATCCCTACCGACATGGCATATTACGAGCAGAAAGCCAAGACCCATTACGAGCTCCTGATGCAGAAAAACAATGTGAGTTGGCTGGAAAGCAAATACTTCAAGCGCACCCTGAAGCAGCACCTCAACAAGGACTGCCAGACCATCATCCAGATGATACAGCTCTGCGGACAATGGAAGGCTACCGAAGACCAGAAACTCAACGAGCTCCAAAAGCTCATTACCCAGACCTATCCCCAGGAGAAGATAGTGCTCTTCACCCAATATTCCGACACAGCCAAGTACCTGTGCCGACAGTTACGCCAGCAAGGCATCGAGCACATCGACATAGCCACAGGCGGCAGCCAGAACACCACCAGCATCGTGGAGCACTTCTCTCCTATCAGCAATGAGCGCAACTACCCGGAGGAGGAACAGAGTCGCATCCTCATAGCCACGGATGTATTGAGCGAGGGTCAGAACCTGCAAGATGCCCATATCATCATCAATTACGACCTGCCATGGGCTATTATCCGCCTGATACAGAGAGCGGGACGTGTGGATCGTATAGGTCAGCAGAGCGACCACATCGACTGCTACTCCTTCTTCCCCGCCGATGGTGTAGAGAAGGTAATCAATCTGCGCAAGCGACTCAATGCCCGGATCAATGAGGCAGCCAACGTGGTGGGTAGCGACGAGGTATTCTTTGAAGGCAACGAGCAGAATCTGCGAGATATGTACAATGAGAAGAGCGGCAGCTTGGACGATGTGGACGACAATGATGTAGACCTAGCCTCCCAAGCCTATCAGATATGGAAGAACGCCACCGATGCCAACCCTGAGCTCAAGCGTATCATTCCGCACCTGAGCAATATGATCAATGCCACCAAACTCACCACCGACCGACTGAACGATGGCGTCATCACATACGCCCAGACACGCAGCGGTTTCGACGTGCTCGCCTGGTATAACAGCAAGGGCGAGATGGTGAGCCAGTCGCAGAAGCGCATCCTCCAAGCCATGGAATGTAGTGCCGATGAGCCCAATGCAGAACCTGCCGAGCAGCATTACGACTTGGTGAAGAAAGCCATAGAAAACATCGGCGATGAAAGTAGCAACGTGGGTGGCATCCTGGGCAGCCGATTCAGTACCCGCTACAAGATAGTACAGATACTGGAGAAGTATTACGACAAGCCACTCGACCTCTTCTTTAGCGAGGAGAACAAGCTGGAACTGAAGTATGCCATCAACGACATCTACAACTATCCGCTCACAGAGAACACCAAGTTCAATCTGGGCAGAATGATGCGCCAGCGCAATATAAGCAATGACGACCTGGTGGAATACGTGCTCGACATGCGCAAGAACAATCAGCTCTGCATCATCGACGAGGATAACTCCAGCAACAAGGAGCCAAAGATCATCTGCTCCATGGGACTGAAGTTTAGTGAAGAGTGAAGAACTAAGAGTGAAGATTTCAGCATTTAGAATTATGAACAGAAAACAATTCAACCAATATATACAGACTGCCAACTTTCAGGAGTTGTTTGTCTCAGAGATGGGATGGAACAACCCTAAGGGGCAGACGCTCATCGAGGTATCTCACATAGATGATACCGACTATGAGTTTGAATCCATCGCCGAGCGCAATGGATTTCAGATACTTACGTGTCAGATAGAGAAGATACCTTCAGCCTCCATCTGCAAGAAGATAGACATCAAGTTGCGCCCCTCAGCCCATGATTACATCTGCATCTATATGGAGTCAAAGGGCTTGCACCATCAGTGGGTAGCACCCGTCAACAAAGTGGAGAAGCGCGACATCGTAACCATCGAATATAGCAGCATCGACCAGGCAGAGTTTCTCTTCTCCAAGATAGACGACCTCAGCTTCGACCTCGATGAGCAAACCACCATCGTAGATGTAAAGCAGCGCATACAGGGAGCCTTCATGGTCAATTCAGAGAAGATAACCAAGGACTTCTATGCCGGTTTCAAGAAGGAGCACACCCAGTTTGTGAAATACATCACAGGCATCAATGACGCTACCGACGACAAGAGCAACAAGGAGAAGCAATGGTATGCCTCCGTGATGCTCAATCGACTGATGTTCTGCTACTTCATCCAGAAGAAGGGTTTTCTTGATATGAACGAAAACTATCTGCGAGAAAAGCTCAACAAGGTGCAGCAAGAGCGTGGCGAGAACGCTTTCTTCCAGTCTTTCTATAAGGGATTCTTGATACATCTATTCCATGAAGGGCTCAATGGACATCAGCGCGATGAGGAGTTCCTGCAGAAGTATGGTCGCATCCCATACCTCAATGGCGGCATGTTCGACTTCCACGACATTGAGAAGATGTTCCGAGACATCGACATCGAGGACGAGGCATTTCTCCATCTCTTCGATTTCTTCGACAAATGGCGTTGGCATCTCGACACTCGTATCACCGCTTCGGGCAAGGACATCAACCCCGATGTGCTGGGCTATATCTTCGAGCAATACATCAACGACCGTGCGCAGATGGGAGCCTATTACACCAAGGAGGACATCACAGAGTATATTGGCAAGAATTGTATCCTGCCCTATCTCTTCGATGCTGTCAAGAAGACCTCATCAAGCAAAGATTTCCGTGAGGATGGCTACATCTGGCAAACCTTACAGCATAGTGGCGACGCCTATATCTATGATGCCGTAAAGCATGGATATTCAGCCGATTGGCTCTCTCGCATACCAGCCGAGATAGCAGAGGGAGTAGATACCAGCAAGCCTCAGCTCTTGGAGCGCAGAAGCCACTGGAACGAGCGCACGCCCGAGCCATTCAATCTGCCTACCGAGATATGGCGAGAAACCATAGAGCGATTGCAGCGATGCGAAGGGCTGATCCGTAAGATTTCGAAGGGCGAGATACATGAAATCAATGACTTCATCACTTACAACCTCGACATTCGCCAGTTCACTTACGACCTACTCCTCCACACTCCAGACCATCTCTTGGTGGAGCATTTCTATCATGCCATGCAGCAGGTAACCATCCTGGACCCTACCTGCGGCAGCGGAGCCTTTCTCTTTGCGGCGATGAATATCCTCGAACCACTCTATGAGGTATGCATCTCTCGTATGGAGGAGTTCCATCAGCAGAACAAGAATCTCTTCGTGGCAGAACTGGAGGAAATCAACAAGAAGTATCGCAGCAACATCCAGTACTTCATCTATAAGAGCATCATCCTACGTAATCTCTACGGCGTCGACATCATGGAAGAAGCTGTGGAGATAGCTAAGTTGCGCCTGTTTCTGAAGATGGTAGCAGTGGTGGAAGTGAACCCTCGCCTCGACAACTTAGGTCTTGATCCATTGCCCGACATCGACTTCAACATTCGCTGTGGCAATACGCTGGTGGGATATGCCACGGAGAAAGAGCTTGACAAGGATTTAATTACGGGCGATATGTTTGCCAGCCAGGAATTTAAGGGAGAAATCGAACTCAAAATGGAGGTTGTGGCAAGAGCCTACGAGCAGTTCAAGTATCTCCAGCTTACTTCGCAGGAAGAGGCTGCGGAATACAAGGAGTCTAAGCAGATGCTCAAGGAGAAGCTCAAGGAGCTAAATGAGGTGCTGAACCAGAAGCTGTATAGCTCCATGGTTGTTGGAGGAAGAGTATCATACGAGGATTGGCTCAAGAGCCACCAACCATTCCATTGGTTGGCGGAGTATTATCAGATTATACATGGCAATGGTGGCTTTGATGTTATCATTGGCAATCCGCCGTATGTGGAAGTTAACGAAAAATTACCATATTCTCTTGATAAATTAAAAACAGAGAAATGCGGCAACCTATATGGCAACTGCATAGAAAGAGGATTTACATTAAAGACCAAAGGTTATTTTGGTTTCATAATCCCTGTTGCTATTACTTGTTCCAAGAGAATGAAAGCAGTTATTGATTTGTTCAAATCAAATACATCAATTGCCTATTTCTCAAACTTCGACGATCGTCCTGGAAAGTTATTTGAAATGCTCCAACATCTAAGAGCTACAATTTTCATTGCAAAAGTTCCACAAGCGAAGAATTCAGAGCAAGAATTCTACAGCACTAAATACAATCGTTGGTATACAGAATGCAGAGTACATCTCTTTAATAATATGGTTTATCAAAATGTATTTGATTTTACTGAAGATTATATGATTCCTAAAATCTCATATAATGTAGAATCTACGATATATAGTAAACTTGAATCAAGCAATGGTTTACTTGGATTTGCATTTATGAACGAAAAGACATCATCTGCAACATATTATAGAGCGGCTGGTGGAGGGTATTTTAATCTCATTAAAATAGAAGAAAGCGAAACCATAATAAATGGACTTAAAGAAAAAGTAAAAGCAGAAAAAGGTATAAACATAAGAACAACCTATTCCAATGCATCCATAGGAGCCCTTATGTCCTCTACTTTATTCTACTGGCTCTATATTGCTTCAACTGATTGTCGTAATTTACAAAAGAAATTCATCGATAACTTTCCATGCAATTTAGAAAAATTACAATTAGACAGACAACTAGTTAATAAGGGCATAGAACTCTTTGAGTCATACGAGGCAAATAAGTACAGAAAGAATACATATTATAAAACAACAGGCAATAATGTCATCTATGATGAGTATTACCCAAAGCTCTCTAAGCCCATCATCGACGAGATCGATAAGCTTCTAGCGAAGCATTACGGCTTTACGGAAGAGGAGCTTGACTTCATCATCAACTACGATATTAAGTATCGTATGGGCGATGAGCTGAACAAGGATGAGGAGTAAGAGAAAAATTTCGAGCTGTATGGATTGCCCTCCCAGTATTTCTTGCCATAGAACAATATTGTCAACCGAACAGCTTGAAAGAATAGGTTCAACTAAAATTACGAAGAAATTATGAATGTGATTAGTATCGTTTCTGCCAAATACGTGGCTCCATTGAAAGTGGAATTACATTTCAATGACAACACTATAAAAACTATTGACGTGGGGGCTTTTATCAAAAAGCATCCACATCCTCAATACAACTCCTACTTAAACGAGAACAAATTCAAAAAGTTTAAGATTGAATTTGGCAATATTGTTTGGGGGAAGAATTGGGATCTCATTTTTCCAATTGATCATCTTTATGCTGGTGTTTGCGAATAATGGTATCCCAAATAGTCAATCACATAGGCAACATGGGATTGCTAGAGCGGCGGAAGACAGCATTTCTCTGCTCTAGCAAGACTACTAGTCGAAACGTCATTGAGAGTTTCGACTGGGCTACCTGTGTATCTACAGATGCTTGCATCATCGGTGGTTTCCAGACAAAACTAGAAAAGGATGTGCTACAACTCCTCTTGAAGCGCCATATCCCCGTCATTATTGTCTTGGCTCGCAAGATGTATAAGAACCTGCCCGCCGAAATCATGGATGCCATTGAGCGCAATGAGGCTCTCGTCCTCTCCATCTCCAACCTTTCACGCAATACCAAGGAGAGTGCATGGAAGAGAAACAAGTTTGTGATGGAGCAAGCCGATGACATCGTCTTCGGAGCCCTCGACACCACCAGCTCCCTCTATTCTCTAGCACAGCAGTATCAGAACAAAATAAGTAAATCGCCAGTTACAGATGCTTAGACGCAATCTGTAACTGGCGATTTCCTATTGTATCATAGCTTAACACTATGGCTTTGTTCCCATGAATCTACTTCTTCTTTAAGTTTAGCATATTCTGCTCTCTCTTTATCAGTAAATTCATAAACACGCCCATTCACCATAACGGAGGAACACTTCTTGCCTTCTTGCTCCATTTCTTTTCTGAACTGCTCAGCAATATCAAAGCGGTGCAATCTAGATTTCTTAAACCAATGACGAAAGAAGTCACGAGCCGCTTCCATGCTTTCAAACTCTCTTGCTCCAATTTTTATCATTTCACAATCCCTTTTATTCTTGACATTTTCTCACGAACTCATCTGCCGTCATATAATAAAGATCCAAATCGGCAAAACCTTTTTGATCACGAGTTATGACAACATCAGCCTTTCTTGACTTAGCTGACATAAATTGCACACAATCCTCAAAATCATAAGACTGCCTATTAATTGCAGCCTTAATCATATCGCCATCAACCTTAGAGACTTTACACAAATCCATCAGCTGACATAACTTCATATCTAAAGTATGCCTTTCGAATTGCTTTCGCAAAACATAAGCTGCATTAACAAAAGAAAGCAAAGATATTACTAAATCTATTTCCCCTCTCTTTGCCATATCTATAATCTCTGCAGCCGCATCAAAAAACGGAGCTCGTTGACCACAAAAGTCTATTACGACATTGGTATCTAAAAATACTCTCATTTGGCACGTTCCATATACATTGTTTCTATTTCCTTGTCATAGTCAAAGTCGTCAGGCAACTTTCCTACCACCATATCCAACACTTCCGGAGAAATCGGACGTCCTTTTGGAATTTTAGGAAACTTCAATGTCTTGTATGGGTGTTGCGCCTTAGACTCGTTGACATCTTGAATCAACTTATCTGCCAACCATTGCTTATTGTCGTTAGTCAATGTAGACAACATACCATATATGTCACTTAAAGATAATGAAATATTCATACTTTTTCTCCTTATTTAATTAATTCCACCGCAAATATACGGCGAAAAAATGAAAACACCAAATATTTATGAGAGAAAATGTAAAAAACTCACTGATTATCTTACAGCTTCTCCATATACTCCGCACACATCTCGGCACAGCGCTCGCCATCTACTCCGGCAGATACGATGCCACCTGCATAGCCGGCACCCTCGCCACATGGGAAGAGGCCCTGGAGACGGACGTGCTGGAGGGTTTCTCTATCACGCACGATGCGCACAGGGGAAGAGGTGCGAGTCTCGGTGGCTATCAAGATAGCCTCATTGGTGAGAAAACCGTGGGCATTCTTGCCGAAGGTCTTGAAGCCTTCCTGCAAACGCTTGCTCACGAAATCGGGCATCCAGAAATGGAGCGGACTGCTGATCAAGCCTGGGGCATAACTGCTCTTAGGCAGGTCGTAGCTCAGACGATTGTTCACGAAGTCGGCCATGCGCTGCGATGGAGCGGTCTGCTTCATGTTGCCCTGCTGCCAACAATGCTTTTCCAAGATTTGCTGGAAATACATCATGGAGAGAGGATCCTGCAAGAGGGCATCGAGAGATACGGCACCAAACTCGGCAGATACAGACTCAGAAGAACCTGCTTGTACTGGGATGCCATGCTCTGCTACATATTTCACTACATCCTCAGGATGCGTCTCCACCACCATGCCCGAATTGCTCCAGGCTGTGCCACGATTACTTGGGCTCATGCCGTTAACCACCAACTGCTCTGGTCCGGTGGCGGCAGGAATGACAAAGCCGCCAGGGCACATGCAGAAGCTATATACGCCCCTACCATCCACCTGGGTAACAAAGCTGTACTCGGCGGCAGGGAGATACTTGCCCCTGCCGTTCTTGTTGTGATATTGTATCTGGTCGATGAGCTGGGATGGATGCTCCAGGCGCACACCTACGGCGATGCCCTTCGCCTCTATCTCTATCTTGGATGCGGCGAGATAGCGATATACGTCACGGGCACTGTGGCCTGTGGCTAGGATTACTGGGCCCTTATAGGTCTCCTCGGCTCCCGTCACCAGATTGATAGCCTCCACGCCTATCACCTTGTCGGCAACGGCGGAATCAGAAGCAGATGGAGATGCCATCTTGCCATCGCTAGCCAATATCAAGCGAACCATCTTGGTTTGGAAGTGTACCTCGCCACCACACTTGATGATGGTGTTGCGCATGTTCTCGATGACACGTGGCAACTTATCGGTACCGATGTGCGGATGGGCATCTGCCAGGATGTTGGTGTTGGCACCATGCTGACAGAATACGTTGAGAATCTTGTCCACGCTGCCCCTCTTTTTGCTGCGGGTATAGAGCTTGCCGTCGCTATAGGCACCGGCTCCACCCTCGCCAAAGCAGTAGTTGCTCTCACCATCCACCTTCTGTGTCTTGGTGATGTTGGAGAGATCCTTCTTGCGCTCACGCACGTCCTTGCCCCTTTCGAGCACGATGGGGCGATAGCCTAGCTCGATGAGACGGAGGCTGGCAAAGAGACCACCAGGTCCCTCTCCCACCACGATGACGCGTGGGCGGCTGCTCACATCGGGATATTCCGTGTGGATATATTGATCGTCTTGAGGATATTCATTGATATAGGCACGCACCTTCAGATTGACGTAGATGGTGCGCTGGCGAGCGTCGATGCTACGCTTGAGCACCCTCACCTGGTTCAATGTTCTTACGTCGAGGCCCTTCTCCTTGGAGAGATAGCGCTTGATGCCTTCCTCGCTGGCTGCCTGTTCGGGCAGAATTCTGATTTGATATTCTTGAATCATTTACTTTGAACTTTGATCTTTGAACTTTATGATTAGTTTTATGAAAATGACGAGTGACAAGTGACGGATTTCACATTACATTCACAATTCACTTTTCACTTTCACAATTCACTTTCACTTTTCACTTTTTCATGCTTCCATTGTAGCCAGCACCTCGCGCGTATCCAGATGATACATGGTGAACTTGCCATCTTCCAATGTTGCGAAAGTTGGAGGATTGCCACCCTTCGGGAAGGTGATGCTACCCGTATTGACGATGGCTTGCCCCTTCTCGTTATGCGAGAGTTCCCAGAGATGGGTATGACCATAGATGATGGCATCGTAGGGTCCCTTAGGCATATTGTCCTTGTTGTAGACATGACCATGGGTCAGGAGATACTTCTTGCCGCCGTCTACGAGCAGGGCATAAGTCTCCATGATGGGGAAGTCGAGGAGCATTTGGTCTACCTCGGCGTCACAGTTGCCACGCACGGCGATGATTTTGTCAGCGAGCTTGTTGAGTCGCTCCACGATACCCTTCGGGTCGATGCCCTCTGGGATGCGATTGCGTGGACCATAGTTGATGATGTCGCCCATGATGCACATCATGTCACATTCCTGCTCATCGAAGAAGTCGAGAGCCTTTTCCAAGGCAGGCAAGCAGCCGTGTATATCTGAGAATAATAGATACTTCATTATTTTGTTACATATTTTATTTTAATAGTCGCCTTCAACCCAGCGTCTGCCAGATTCCGTATACTTCATCCAAAGGTAAAATCCGACACTTAACATTGCCGTAATACCAAAAAACACTGTCAGCATTTCCATAATTATTTCTTTTTAAGTTCAACTTTTAAAATTCTATTTGCAATCAAGCCCAAAGAAACTGCCGTAATTAAGGAACTATACAGACGAGATTAGCCATGCCCATTTCCCTCCCTGTAAATAGAGGAGACAATGCACCTATTCCAATACCACTGACTATCAACTTCGACAATCCGAAGAAGTATTCCGCCAGCATTTCATTCCGTTTAAAATTTCGCTCGGTGAGCTGATTTTTCGAGTTTACTTCCGTGACCATACGCACTCAGTTTTGTTTTATGTCGGCAAATTTACGGAAAATATTTGAGACTCGCAAGGAAAATGAGATAAATTTATATAATATAATAAGGTGTAATGCCAAAATCGGCCCGCTGCATACCACAAACCTAGTATTTTTTACAACAAATTGATAGTTTTTCCGAAAAATCCTTGGCAGTTTGACAGAAAAACATTACTTTTGCGGTCAAGTTTTGCTTCGGCCCCGGTCGTTTCGGGGGTGGCATTACATTACCAACGTAAAATTCAATAACATGAAAGTATTAAAATTCGGCGGAACATCAGTTGGTTCCGTAAAAAGCATCCTCAGCTTAAAACGTATCGTTGAGAATGAGGCCAAGAAACAGAGTGTAGTGGTTGTGGTGAGCGCGCTTGGCGGTATCACCGACAAACTCTTGCAAACCTCTCAGCTTGCCCTCCAGGGTGATGAACAGTGGAAAGTCGAATTCGACGCCATGGTTGATCGCCACCACAAGATGATAGACACCATCATCACCGACACAGCAGACAGAGAAAACTTATTCAAATCGGTCGATGCCCTCTTCGAGCAGTTGAAGAGCATCTACTTTGGTGTGTACCTCATCCACGACCTCAGCGAGAAGACTCAGGATGCCATCGTGAGCTACGGTGAGAGACTCAGCTCGAAGATTGTTGCCACACTGATACGTGGCGCCAAGTGGTTTGACTCGCGCAACTTCATCAAGACGGAGCGCAAGAACGGCAAGGGCAAGCATACCCTGGACAGCGAATTGACCAACCATCTGGTAAAGAAGACCTTCGAAGACCTGCCTCGCATCTCTCTCGTTCCGGGTTTTATCAGCCGCGACAAGCACACAGAGCGCACCACCAACCTCGGTAGAGGCGGTAGCGACTACACGGCTGCCATCATCGCAGCGGCTCTCGACGCTGAGGTGCTCGAAATCTGGACCGACGTAGACGGCTTCATGACAGCCGACCCACGAGTCATCAAATCAGCTTACACTATCAACGAACTGAGTTACGTCGAGGCGATGGAGCTTTGCAATTTTGGTGCAAAGGTCATCTACCCTCCTACCATCTACCCAGTTTGTGTCAAGAATATTCCTATCAAGGTTAAGAACACCTTCAACCCTGACGCACCGGGCACCATCATCAAGAACAAGATAGATGGCGACCAGAAGCCTATCAAGGGTATCTCATCCATCAATGGTACTGCGCTCATCACCGTCACTGGTCTCTCCATGGTCGGCGTTATCGGCGTAAACCGACGCATCTTCACCGCCCTTGCCAATGAGGGCATCTCAGTGTTTATGGTTTCACAGGCATCTTCAGAGAACTCCACCTCTATCGGTGTGCGTGAGCAGGATGCTGAGGAGGCTATAAGAGTGCTGAACGAGGAGTTTAAGAATGAGATAGCCGATGGCGCCATGTTCCCAATGCACGCTGAGTGCGGACTTGCCACCATCGCCATCGTGGGCGAGAACATGAAGCATGCTGCAGGTATTGCCGGCAAGCTCTTCGGAACCCTCGGCCGCAGCGGTATTTCTGTCATTGCCTGCGCACAGGGAGCTTCAGAGACCAACATCTCGTTCGTAGTGAAGAGCGATTACTTGAGAAAGTCGCTCAACGTATTGCACGATAGCTTCTTCCTCTCTGAATACAAGGTGCTCAACCTCTTCATCTGCGGTGTGGGTACCGTGGGTGGCAAGCTCATCGAGCAGATCAAGAATCAGTATGCCGACCTCATGGAGCGCAGCAAGTTGAAGCTCAACGTGGTGGGTATCGCATCTTCCAAGAACGCCATCTTCAATCGTGAGGGACTCGACCTGGAGAACTATCGTGAGGAGCTGAAGGCTTCCGACCCTAGCACTCCAGAGGTATTGCGCGACACCATCCTGGCGATGAACATCTTCAACAGCGTGTTTGTAGACTGTACTGCCAGCAAGGATGTAGCCGACCTCTACCAGAGCCTCTTGGAGCACAACGTGAGCGTGATAGCAGCCAACAAGATAGCCGCATCCAGCGAATATGAGAACTATGAGAAGCTGAAGAAGACAGCCATCCAGCGTGGCGTAGTATTCCGCTTCGAGACCAATGTGGGTGCGGGCCTGCCTATCATCGGCACCATCAACGACCTACGCAATTCAGGAGACAAAATCCTTAAGATTGAGGCAGTTCTCTCTGGCACGCTCAACTTTATCTTTAACGCCATCTCCAGTGTCGTTCCATTCTCTGAGACCGTTCGTCTTGCCATGGAGAAGGGCTATAGCGAGCCTGATCCACGCATCGACCTGAGCGGTATGGACGTAGTGAGAAAGCTCGTCATCCTCTCTCGTGAGGCTGGTTATCGTGTAGAGCAAGAAGATGTGGAGAAGAACCTCTTTGTACCAAACGCATTCTTCAAGGGCAGCATCGACACCTTCTGGAAGAAGTTGCCAGAGCTGGATGCCGACTTCGAGGCAAAGCGCAAGACTCTCGACTTGGAGCACAAGCGTTGGCGTTTCGTAGCCACACTGGACGGCGGCAAGACCTCAGTGGGCTTGCAGGCAGTGGGCCCTGAGCATCCATTCTACAACTTGGAGGGCTCCAACAACATCGTATTGCTCACCACCGAGCGTTACAAGGAGTACCCTATGATGATCCAGGGCTACGGAGCTGGAGCCAGCGTAACGGCAGCCGGTGTATTCGCCAACATCATGAGCATTGCGAACGTATAATGAATAATGTACAATGAATAATGTATAATGAATAATTGTGCATTGTAAATTATAAATTATAAATTGATATGAAGCACATTATCATCCTTGGCGATGGCATGGCCGACCACCCAGTGGAAAGACTGGGTGGCAAGACCCTGCTGCAATATGCCAAGAAACCATATATGGACATGCTTGCCAAGAAGGGCAAGACAGGAAGACTCGTTACCGTGCCTGATGGATTCCACCCAGGCTCGGAGGTGGCAAACAGCTCTATCATGGGCTATGACCAGAACGAGGTGTATGAGGGACGTGGACCATTGGAGGCTGCCAGCATCGGCTACGAGATGGCACCCAACGACTTCGCCCTGCGCTGCAACATCATCAATGTGAACGATGGCATCATCATCACCCACAATGGTGGCAACTTGGAGACGGAAGACGCTGATGTCCTCATCAAGTATCTGAACGAGAAATTAGCGAGCCAGTATCCAGCCGGCATCGTGAAGTTTATCACGGGCATCCAGTATCGCCACCTCTTGATTATCAAGGGCGGCAATAAGTATGTGGATTGCGCCCCACCTCACGACCATCCTAACGAGGAGTGGAAACCGCTCTTGGTGAAGCCTCAGGCAGGCGTGGACGCTGCCCTCCTCGCTGGTCATTATGAGGATGCAGACGGCAAGAAGCTCGACATCACCGACGATGCCTATCGCATGAGTGCCGAGGAGACAGCCAATCTCTTGAACGACTTGATATTGAAGAGCCAGGAGATACTGGAGAGCCATCCTTTCAACCAGGCACGCAAGGAGCGTGGCGAGCGCATGGCAAACATTATCTGGCCTTGGGGAGGCGGTTATCGTCCACACATGCTCACCCTCTCGCAGATGTATCCTCAGATCAAGAAGGGTTCTGTCATCTCAGCCGTAGACCTCATCCGAGGCATCGGCCACTATGCAGGTCTCCGCAATATCATCGTGGATGGAGCCACAGGTCTTGCCAACACCAATTATGAGGGCAAGGCGCAGGCAGCCATCGATGCCTTGAAAGAGGGCGATGACTTTGTATACGTACACGTGGAGGCAAGCGACGAGGCTGGTCACGATGGCGACCTGGAGCTAAAGCTCAAGACCATCGAGAACCTAGACCAGCGCCTCATCAAGCCTATCTTCGACGAGGTGAGCACCTGGGACGAGCCTGTATGCATCGCCGTACTGCCCGACCATCCTACCCCAGTGGAGATTCGCACCCACGTAAAGGAGCCAGTGCCATTCCTCATCTACTACCCTGGCATCGAGCCAGATGCCGTGGAGCAGTATGACGAGGTGAGCTGCGTTAGAGGTAGTTACGGACTCATCCAGCTGCAAGACTTCATGAACGCCTTTATGGCGATCTATTAAAATCAACAGCTTCATGATAGCCCCCAAAGCTAATCATAAAGTTCAATATTCAAATCTCAAAGTTCAAAGTAAAAAATGAAATACTATTCAACAAATAAGAAAGCACCTATCGCCGACCTTCACAAGGCGGTAGTCAAGGGATTGGCAGAAGACCGTGGTCTCTATATGCCAGAAATCATCAAGAAGTTGCCACAGGAGTTCTTCGACAACATCGAGAAGTACTCCTTCCAGGAGATAGCCTACAAGGTGGCTGACGCCTTCTTTGGCGAGGACGTGGATGCCGAGTCATTGAAGAAGATCGTCTATGACACCTTGGCATTCGACTGTCCAGTGGTAGAGGTGGAACCTAACATCTACTCTCTGGAGCTCTTCCATGGTCCTACCCTCGCCTTCAAGGATGTGGGTGCTCGCTTCATGGCTCGCCTCTTGCAGTACTTCGTGCGCCAGGAGGGCAAGGAGGAAGTGAATGTGCTCGTGGCTACATCGGGTGATACCGGTAGTGCCGTAGCCAACGGATTCCTCGGCGTGGACGGCATCCACGTGTATGTGCTCTATCCTAAGGGCAAGGTGAGCAAGATTCAGGAGAGCCAGTTTACCACACTCGGTCAGAACATCACTGCCCTGGAGGTGGATGGCGTGTTCGACGACTGCCAGGCATTGGTTAAGTCAGCCTTCATGGACGAGGAGCTCAATAAGCACATGAAGCTCACCTCAGCCAACTCTATCAACGTGGCTCGCTTCTTGCCTCAGGCTTTCTATTACTTCAATGCCTACGCTCGCATGAAGGAGAAGGGCCTTGCCGACAAGCTCGTAATCTGCGTACCTAGCGGCAACTTCGGCAACATCACAGCCGGTCTCTTCGGCCATGAGATGGGATTGCCTATCCACCGCTTCATCGCAGCCAACAATGCCAACGATATCTTCTACAACTATCTGCAGACGGGCGAGTACAATCCTCAGCCTAGCAAGCAGACCATCGCCAATGCCATGGACGTGGGCGACCCTTCTAACTTCGCTCGCATCTACGACCTCTACAAGGGCTCTCACGATGCCATCACAGCCTACATCAGCGGTGCCACATACAAGGACGAGCAGATAGCCGATACCATGAAGCAGTGCTACAACGAGACCAAGTATGTACTTGATCCTCATGGAGCTTGCGGTTATCGTGCCTTGAAGGAGCAGTTGAAGCCAGGCGAGGTAGGTGTGTTCTTGGAGACCGCCCATCCTGCCAAGTTCAAGGAGAAGGTGGACAGCATCCTGGGTAGCGACATCGAGATACCAGCTCGCCTCGCCGAATTCATGAAGGGTGAGAAGAAGAGCATCCAGATGACCAAGGACTTTGAGGCATTCAAGAAGTTCTTGATGAACGAATAAACTATACAATGAAAAGCCTTTCTCTCTTGGGGGAAGGCTTTTCTCTTTTTGATCATATACTTTTTTAATAAAACGAGAAAGAAATTATGAAGATAGTAATATTAGACGGTTACGCAGCCAACCCTGGCGACTTGGATTACCATTTGCTGGAAGAGCTGGGCGAGGTGGTGGTTTATCCCCGCACCTCTGACGAGGAGAAGGTGGAAAGAGCCAAGGATGCTGACATCATCCTGCTCAATAAGGTGCAGATAGATGCCGACACACTGGCGCAACTCCCTAACCTCAAATACATCGGCATCCAGGCCACAGGCTTCAATGTGGTAGACATCAAGGCTGCCAAGGAGCGTGGGGTCATCGTGACGAATATCCCTGCCTACAGCACCGATAGCGTGGCTCAGCAGACCTTCGCCCTCATCCTGGCGGTTACCAACCGGGTGGAGCACTACACCCAGGAGAATCGCAATGAGCGCTGGGCTTACAACAAGGACTTCTGTTATTGGGACACTCCGCTGATGGAGCTTGCAGGCAAGAAGTTTGGCATCATGGGCTTGGGAAATATCGGCATGAAGGTAGCCACCATCGCCCGCGACTTTGGCATGGACGTGTATGCCTGCACCAGCAAGAATGCCTCCGACCTGCCCGATTGGATCACGAAGGTGCATAAGGACGGTCTGCTAGCCGTGAGCGACATCCTCTCCCTCCACTGCCCATTGGCAGATGACACCTATCATTTCATCAATGAGGAGAGTCTGCAGAAGATGAAGGACACCGCCATCTTGGTGAATACGGGTCGTGGACCATTGGTGGATGAGAACGCCGTGGCAGCTGCCCTGCATGCCGGCGAACTGGGTGCCTACTGTGCCGACGTAATGGAGCAGGAGCCTCCACAGAAGGAGAATCCGCTCTTTGGCGAGCCAAATGCTTACCTTACCCCTCACATCGCCTGGGCTACCTACGAGGCTCGTGAGCGCCTCAACAAGCAGGTGGCAGCCAATGTGAAGGCATTTATCGAGGGAAATCCGATCAATGTCGTGAATGCATAAAAATTTAGAATTATATAAAAAACGCAGAATGCAAAAGCATAGCATTCTGCGTTTTTTTATCTCCTTTTTACTAAAACATAAATAATGACGGGAGCACCGAAGAGCGGGGTCACGGCATTGAGCGGGATGATGCCGCCTCCTGCTGGCAATACGCAGAGGGCATTGCAGAGCAGGGCGATGGCGGAGCCCATGAGCATGGTGAGGGGCAGGAGCTGACGATGATTGTCGGTACGGATCAGGAGGCGCACGATGTGGGGCGTGGCCAGGCCGATGAAGGCGATGGGACCGCAGAAGGCGGTGACCACGGCTGTCAGGAGGCCTGTTACTACAAGCAACAGGACGCGCAGTCGGCGGATGTTGAAGCCCAGATTCTCGGCGTATTGCTCGCCCAGGAGCAGGGCGTTGAGGGGCTTTACCAGCAGGAGCGAGAGCAGCAGGCCGATGAGGGTGACCGTGGCGAAGTAAGGCACTTCTGCCATCGACACGTTGCCCATATTGCCCATGCCCCATATCATGTACGACTTCATGCCCTCTGCCGAACTAAAGAAATTCAAGAGTGAGATGCCGCTGCTCGCCAGATAGCCCACCATGATGCCGATGATGAGCAGCACCACTTGATTGCGCACCATCGCCGAGAAGAGGGTGATGATGCCCATTACCAGCATGGCTCCGGCGAAGGCGGAGATGAGGATGGCTAGGAAACCACCGATGGTCAGTCCGTCCAATGACAAGAAGCCGCCGATACAGAAACCTGCGATAGAGATATTGCCGCCGAAGGCGAGCATCACCACCGCCACAGCCAGTGCAGCTCCGCTGCTGATGCCGAACACGTCAGGCCCCGCCAGGGGATTGCGGAAGGCAGTTTGCAGCAAGAGTCCGCTCGTGGAGAGGGCTGCGCCTGCCAAGAGAGCTGTGATGGCATTGGGCAAGCGGGATTCCATCACGATGTAATGACTCATCGACTCGATGGTCTCATTGGGATAATAGGAGTCTGCCGGGGTCATATCTACCCCTGGGTGCGCCAATATGCTCAGCACCTCCCTCAATGGTATGCTCACGCTACCCCACGCCAGGTTGGCAAAGAACAAGGCTACGATGGCTAGAGCCAAAAACACTGCTACTATCGTTGTTTTCTTCATGAATCTCTTCTTAAACATTTGGTTCTACTTCCCAATGACCACTACGACTACTACCAATATATCGTATATTTGGTATAGAAGCTAAATGGCGTCTTACTGTCCTCACAGTCTTCCCTGACTTAATTGCCAATTCCTTTGTTGTTATTTGTGGATTCTTCAATATACTTCTAATCAGCCATTTATCTAAATCATTTTGGGTGACATTTTGGGTGACATTTTGGGTGACATTTTGGGTGACATTTTGGGTGACATTTTGGGTGACATCTTGAGTATCATCTGTCTCAACATAGTTAACCTCTACATCTGGATGAGCCTCACACCACTTCAATATCATATTAGGGAATGTCACCGTAAACTGCGCACGGTCAGAGAAGAAGGTTGGCAACAGTTCTTCACTATAATAAGGCAAAGCCTTGATGGGGCCTAAGATTTTCCCCATGCCAGACCCCTTTCGTTCCATATATCCCAACTGAGCAAATATATCAGCTATGACAGGATTGCGTCTCACAGAAGGAATATCGGCTAAGTTCATTTCTTGAATGAGTCGTCCCTCAGGCATCGCTCCAGGAGAATAAATCACCATTCTGTCATCATACATATCTACGTGTATTTCACTGCCTTGTATCAGATAATCTCTATGAGCCAAGGCATTGACCACTACCTCCATCACGCTGCGCTCCATATATTCAGGCACCTCTACACGCTGCATAGGTTCCTTGTACCAGATGGTACGCATATTGCGACGAATAAAAGCCATCGTATCTTCTAGGAGAATAACTAGACTACCTGTTATTTCTGTACTGTCCAAGGCATCTATTGTACCAGAAGCCTTGGTCGTTCCATTCCATCTCGTACAAAACACCCTACTCTGTCTAATCGGGCACTCGTCAGCCATCAGCAAACCTGCATTGGTAAGTATGCCTTTAGCATCCACCAAGCTGAACGAACGATACAATTTGCCATCAAAGCTTGTACCATTCCAAGCATAATAGCGACTACGCAGTTTGGTAAAGGCATAGTCATCAAAAGATTCATCGCTAGGGCGAGCATCAAAGGATGAATTTCTGCCACGCAGCACCAGTCTTTTATGCTCCGTAGCATCAGCCACAACCGATTCATTTCCTATTCTAACGTAGGTTTCCAGCATACCATCTCCCATATAATAATAAGGAGTTTCATCACCTTGCAACACATGAAGTATAAGAACTTCCTTCCCCTCTACTTGCTCTATCTTCATCACAATTTGAGGCACAGGATCTATTCGTTCTTTTATCTTCTGACTGATAAACTCCGAATCACCCTTGGCATCAGCTATACCCACAACGCTATCATCGTCGGCTATGCCGAATATCAGGCAACCGCCTATGCCATTGGCAAAAGCACATACACTTTTCAGCCAGCTCTTCACCTTGCGGCGTTCCACTTCCTGTTTTTTATCGTATTCCGTGGTCTCGCCAATGTATCTTTTGATGTCCATAGCCTTTCTTAATTCTTCATTAATATTTCTTATAGAATCTGAGTTTGCCAAACTTATCTCCTGCTTCTGGATGCGAGAGGATGATGAACTCTCGGAGCAATATCTCGGGATGGAAACTGGTGAGTTCGAAGTATGGCTCACAGCTGGTATCGGTCTCGTAGATGTTGCCAGATTGGAATGCTTTCAGAGCCTGATAACCCTGATATTCAGCTAGAAGATCATTCTTGGTTAAAGCATTTCCACCGAAGTATTTGAAAGCCCAGACATCCACCTGGTTGCCCTTGGCGATGATCTGTTCCGGGCTCATGGAGAGACTGCCGCTGTGCTGATCGTCGGCGAAGATATACTTGGCATGGGCATCACGCAACAGGATGCCCATGGTGCTCTTGCCGCCCGGCACATACCATACATTGCCCGTCTTGCGCTCGGTGAGGATGGAGAGACCCAGTGGCAACTTCGCAGCCTCCGCCTTCAGCTGGAGATACTCCTTCTCGATGGCAGAGAACAGAGAATCTGCCTTCGAACTACCCAATAGCAAGCCATATAGCTTGATCCATTCCGCCCTGCCCAGAGGCGAGGTCTCCATATAGTCGGCTGTCTCGATGATAGGGATGCGGAGCTTGTCTAGCTTGCCATATCCGCCGCTGTTCTCGAAGGGCGAGATGAGGAGAGCCTCAGGATGGAGGGCGATGATGCGCTCGATATCCGGCTGCATGCTGGAGCCGCAGTCCATGATAGGATGGGCAACCTTAGCATCAGCCTGCGCCCTACTCTTGATGTCAGGGATATTGATATAGTCCTTGTCGCACACGCCCGTGATGGCATTCTGGCAGCCCAGCTCGGTGAGGAGCTGGCAGTGAGGGGCGGTGAATACGAGGTTGCTCTCCAGCGGTGTGCGCACGGTGTCGGTCTTCACGCCCAGAGCCGCAGCCGCCTTGCCTTCGCCATGAGCCTGCCCTGCGAGCTTAGCCATGGTGGCATCTCCCTCCTTGCCCTTAGGCACCAGGATGTAGCGATGCAGCTCCGTGCCCTCCTTCCAGGGGTTATGCACCTTCACTTCCGTATAGCCCTGCTCATCGTGGCTCACGATGGTGAGCAGCTGTGCATACTTCATCTGGAGGGTATCTCCCCCCTCCTCCATTCCTGCCGCCGTCTTACCGCCCTGGCAGGCAGTCAATGTAATAGCCATCGTGGCTATCCATAGGATGTATTTCTTTTTCTTCATTGCATTCTAGTGATAACTGGACGTTCTATCTATTAATCCAGTTTTCTATTGTCACACCATCCACCTTACCAAGATGTTTGATATTTTCAGTAACCAATGTCATACCATAAACCTTTGCCGTGGTTCCAATAAGCAAATCAAAATCATCAATGGGAGTACCTTGCCTACGTAACCTAACCTTTTCCTTTGCAAAGACAGGTATCACATCGTCTATAGGAACAACATCTATCCCTGCCACAAAATGCTTCAACTGCAGAAGATTCTTCTCCACGGCAGTACTGTTAACAGCACCATAATACAATTCGGCATAGGTTATTAAAGATATATGACAATTGTCTATACCAATCTCTAAAATTAGAGATTTCACATCATACTTGTCTCGTAAGATAAAGGCACAAATATTGGTGTCAAGTAAATATTGTTTCATCAGCTGAATATTTTCTCTAGTTCTGTATAATCCTTATTTACTCTACTCTCATAAATGTCACGAACCATCTCATCAGCATCCTTGTCATCCTCCCATTTACCACAAACCTCATTCAGAAACTTCTCTGTCTTAGCTCGCTCATAAACTTTCTCATCGACCGTATCCTGGGCATTTTTCACCTTTACCTGAGAAGACAACTTATCCGTCAAGAATTTCATTGCCCATGCCATCTCGTCTACGGACAAAGCCCCCAAGACTTGCTCCAATCTACTTCTATGTAATGCCATCGCTGTACTCATACACTTGATATTTTAAGTTTAACACCTTAATTCATTCATACTTTAGAGCGCAAAGATACAACTTTTTCCCCAATTCCGCCTCCTTCTTCTATTAAATAATGCAAAATGGGGATTTCTTACGCTTCTCTATGGGGAGGTGGACAGACGGAAAGCATGGTGCTCGCCCTGGCATCTACGACCTCCAGGGTCGCAAGCTATCCCAGGAGCCTCTGAGCGGCGTATACATCAAGGATGGCAAGAAAGTAGTGAAGTAATGATGAATTAAGAATTTTCGATTAAGAATTAAGATATTTAAAACGATATGAAGAAGAAAGTATATATGCAGCCCCTGATGGCTGTGATGCAGATAGAGGCGCAAGCGATACTGGCAGGCTCCAATGGCACTGACCAATCAGGCTCCATAGTGAATGACCCGTTCTATGAAGACCCTGGTGACAATACTGTCCAGATAGGATTCGGTCAGGGCACCACCAAGACCCCAGACTAATAGAGAGCAATGAACTAGCTAACGCCCTCCTCCAGCCCATGATGGCAGCGAGGAGGGCGTTTCCCCAATTCCGCCTCCTTCTTCTATTAAAAATTATCTTCTCTTCTTCCCAAACAATTCAGAATGAGTACCAAGTCTTAACAAATCAATGACATCACCATCAATCCAAATCAATAAATAGTCGTCTTCTATATGACATTCCCAACACCCCTTATAATCCCCTTTCAGAATGTGAGGGTCATTCTCTTCCGGAATAGACTTTCCTTCAACGAGTAAATCTAGAATACCTTTCAAAGCTTCAACCTTCGCAGGATTGTTTTTATACTTTTTAAAGTCTTTTTTGAAGCGACTTGAATAGTGTAATCTTTTCATGCTTTCATCAAATCATTCATCAACTCGTCGACACTATCATAGACTTGCTCTTTAGCCCATTGCTCCCCTTTGTCGTAAGCTTTTTTCCAAGCCTGCGACTCACTGATAGCCTCTTTAGTTTCCTCATTAGGCTCATAGACGATTTCGTTCTTCTTAGGCTGACATTTCTTGGCCAAACTTTCCACATAAGCATTAACTTTACCCACAAAATCATCTATACTATAGCCTATAGGGACATTTAATTGTAAATTTACTGTCTGCATAATACTTATATTTTTTCTATTTCTGATGGCAAAGATACAACTTTTTCCCCAATTCCGCCCCCTTCTTCTATTAAATAATACTAATTATCTAATATCTTGAAATATTTCTTGCAAAAAGGTGTAGAAGATTCGAGAATTTTTTGTAACTTTGCGCCTAAGGAGCTTTTCCTCTCGTATGAGTCCTCAAAAAGCTTAAACCGATAGTAAGGTCTCCTTCATAACCTATTAAAGAAAGGGGGCTTTCTATGGACTCGTACGCCAACGTACCACAAGACATACTGACCGCCTTTCAGGCAGCCAAAAGCTGCCTTGAAACGCTCGAGGACTTCTCGTACGACTTCCCTTGGGAGGTCGATGTTGAGGTTTCCGACATAGACGAAAGCACTTGCCTTCATCTATGCCTAGACTTCAAATCGGCTTGCGTTTCGCTCCAAAAGATACATCTCAGCCTCTCCGAGATTGCGAAAAATTACAACAATTCTTTCGTTACCGACTATCCCCTTTTCTTCCCGATGTATAAGGAACAATACCAGATGTTGATGACCGAGGATGCCCTCCGGATGATTCATAAAATGGAGGAGATGGCTGGCAGGGCTGGCGATGGAGAGATGGCTGCCAATGCCGCCCTGCCCCCTGCCCTGGCGAGGCTCTGCCAAGAGGTGGGCGCGCTGGAGGAGCTGACCCGCCATATCCTAGCCCTCTGCCAGAATACGATGGACAGGGAGAAGCGACTCAGGCAGAACCCCAAGAGGTGCGTGAAGATGCTACAGCAGGTGATAGAGGAGGCTACAAGAAACCAGCAGGGAGTGATCCAGATGTACCAGCAGATGGGCAGCAGCGTGATGCCGAAACCCCAGCCCGACGGCAAGCCGATGATGAGCGAGGTGATGAAGCAGTATGGGAGCCTGGAGGAGTTTGCCTGCGCCCAGCTACACCAGTTTTCGATGAACGACGTGAACACCTACGTGGTACAGAAAGCACTGATGGAGAGCCGGATGCAGGGGCTCACCGAGGAAGAGATGCTCTGGTGGGGAGAGGAGCCCGAGATGGCCCGAAAGGTGCGCTACGTGATAGAGCACCTGGACGAGCTGGACGTGGAGAGCAAGATGAGCGCCAAGGCGAGCAAGGCTGGCAGCAAGCACCTGATAGACGCCAAGTCCCTCTACATGCTGATGAAGTGGGCTCATCTGGCGGATGCCACCACCCAAGTGTCGGTGCCAGGATTCTTCCGATACTTCAGGAGTGTATACCGGGGGCGGCTGGAGCTGCCATCCGCATCCAACTACCATAAATATAAGAGCAAAAACTCGCCCCAGGAGTATCAGCAGTTCCTGCAGAAGATAGACCAGTTGCTCCAAAACAGGAAGCAGAAAGCCATTCAAGTGGCACTGCAAGCCGAAATTTGAGCCCCGAAATACCGAAGCGGAGTAGATATTTGATGATTTTTCCCCCACTGGAGTGGATGACACGGAGTAGATGTCATCCACTCTTTTCGTCTACTCCAGCCACTTTTCATCCACTCCCCCATGGCGAGTGCATACACTCGGGCGGTGGGAGTGGACGGACAGAGCCTCCTGCGTCCACTCATCCCCCACAAGAGTAGACGACCCATCGCCATCCCGTCCACCACATCCACCGCGCACCATCTACTCTCCTCATATCCAGCCACTTCACACTCCAAGAAAGCCTCTACCAAAAAGTTTGCGCATTCTCCATTTTCCCCTTATCTTTGCACCCAGGAAATCCATTCTCGATGGCATAGCTACCCATCGCCCTCTCCCCCCAGCTGCCTTAACCCAAAGGTCTCCAGCCAGGGAGGAAGGACCACTGGAGGATGGATGATACCGCCCTCGGACAGACTCAGTCTTGAGACCCTGATATCACTGACCGGGAAGAATAAGAACATGAGAAATAATAGGACAAAAGATTCCATTAAGAATAAACTTGTAGATTGGTTTAAAATGCCAGCCGACCTCTTGGAAGACCCTCGCATCGAACAGCTCATAGACAATGAAGGGATGAAAGGATTTGGACTCTACATAGCCATCATCTGCCGCATATATGGCAAGCGTAACAAGAGTATCACTCTAAAGCAAGTTCTCGCCATCAAGGAGAAGGGATGTACTAAGCGTACACTAGAGAAAGTTATCCATGACTACGAACTATTCGACATTGATGTTTACGACCATGTAACTTCTCGCATCGACTATCTATATTTCTACGACTTGCAGAGTACAAAGCTAGCCACATCTTCCGAAGATGAAGAAGCAAGAAAAGAAGAATCAGATAACAATCAGATTGGAATCAGATTAAAATCAGATTGCATCCCAACCCCCGCGTGCGTACCTATTAAGAAGGAGAAGGAGAATAAGAAGAATGATTATCATCATTCCAAGAAATCTGATGATGGTGATGATGCCATGTCACAGAAGAGAGAGGAGAAGTCGCAGCCTTCCGTCTATCGCTCCGAGCAGCTGCCCCCTGTGCTGATGGACCCCATCCAGTACCTGCGCTCGCTGCCCCTGCAATCTGCCTGGGCGGAGGCGCTGCTCCAGTCATTGGGCCTCTCCAACCCCATCCTGCGCCAGCTGGTGATGGGCCAGTGGGAGGAGACCAAGGCATTCCTAGCCCTGCACATGGCAAGCCAAGACAAGGCGGCGCTCCTGCTCTCCGAGCACGACGTGAAGCGATACTTCACCAATTGCCTCAACAACCCCACCACCGCCCGCAAACTGCAAGAGCACCTAGCCGCCCAGCTTGCCAAGGAGCAGGAGATGCAGCAGCAGGAGATGCGACGGCTCATGGAGAGTTAGGAGTTAGGAGTTAGGAGTTAGGAGTTCTTGATCCTAAGACAAAAAAGTAATCATAAATTTCAATTTTCAACTTTCAATTTTCAACTTTCAAAATATGAACAAGACATATCACATCATGATGCGCCAGCTAGGCATCAAGCTGGAGGGCGCACGCAAGGCACAAGCCAAGAGCGGCAGAAACGATGAGTGCTACTACGCTTTCTGCCCCTGGTGCCACCACCTGAGACAGAAGAATGAGCACAAGAAGCAGAGAGAGCTGGCCCTGAACCTCACCACGGGCACCTACCACTGCTTCCACTGCGCCAAGGAGGGAAGAATGGACTCCGACCAATACATAGAGAAGAAGGAGGAGTATCTCGCATCCCGAGGCACTCACCCCCTGTCCCGCACCAGCTACAAGCTGCCCCAGATCAACCGCTCAGCCCCGGGGCAGCAGTACAGCGACGGCATCGACACCCCCTTCTCGCCCGATGTGCTCAGCTACCTCACCCAGCAGCGAGCCATCCCCCTGGAGGTGCTCCACCAGATGCGCGTGGGCGAGAGCCTGATGAAGAGCGCGAAGTGCAAGGAGAAGTACGAGCACTGCATCGTGTTCAACTATTACGAGCAGGGCACGCTCATCAACCAGAAGTTTCGCTCGCTCGAGAAAAACTTCCTGATGACGCAGGGCGCCGAGCTCATCCCCTACAACATCGACGCCATCCTGGGCACGGAAGACGTGATCATCACCGAGGGCGAATTTGACACCCTGGCCCTCATCGCCGCCCAGCTGCCCCACGCCATCAGTATGCCGAGCGGAGCCCAGGGAGGCACCCAGTGGATGGACCGCTTCTACGACCTCCACTTCGAGCCCAAGGAGCGCATCTACCTGGCCACCGACATGGACGCCCCCGGCATGAAGGCCGCCGAGGAGCTAGCCACCCGTCTGGGCCCAGAGCGATGCTACCGAGTCATCTTCTCGCCCGACTGCAAGGACGCCAACGATGAGCTCATCCGCCACGGAGCCGAGGCCCTCAGGCAGCGCATCAAGGAGGCGCAGCCCCTGCCCCTGAAGGACATCAAGCTGCTGCCCGACATCGAGAAGGAGCTGGACACCTACTACGAGCTGGGACCGCAGGAGGGCGAGCACACGGGCTGGCTAAACCTGGACCAGGCAGGCATCTCATTCGGCCTGGGGCAGCTAGCCCTCATCACGGGCCGCACGAACGATGGCAAGTCGGAATGGCTCGACGAACTGGTGCTCCGACTGATGCTGCGCACCGGATGGCACACCGCCTACTGGAGTCCCGAGAACACCCAGCTGGACCACTGCCAGAAGATCATAGAGAAGCTCTGCAACCGCCAGCTGAAACACCTGGGACAGACGGGCGTACAGCCCGAGATGTACCAGATGTGCAAGCAGTGGATGGCGGAGAACATGGCGTGGATAGACCTGCGATCCAGCGAGCAGAAGCTGAAGACGCTGCTGGAGAAAGCCCAGTCATTGGTGCGCAAGATGGGCATCAAACTGCTGGTGGTAGACCCCTTCAACTTCATCGAGAAGGAGAACGGCGCCTACATGAGCGAGAACGCCTGGGACAGCCACGTGGTGGGCACGCTCCGCGACTTTGCCATGGAGCACCAGCTGCTCATCTTCCTGGTGGCACACCCCCGCAAGGTGGAGATGCAACTGGACGGCCGCAAGCGCCGCATCACGATGGAGGACATCTCGGGCACCGCCGACTTTGGCAACAAGGCAGACTACTGCTTCTGCGTGGACCGCGACGATGAGCGCGGGGTGGTAACCGTGAGCATCGACAAGGTGCGCCGCAAGATGTATGGATCCAAGGGCAAGCAGGCATACTTCTGGTACAAGAGAAACTGCGGCCGCTACGTGCCCTGCGAGCTGGACGCCACCACCCATAAGCCCGTATGGAACAAGGACCCCAAGTATGAGTACCACATCCAGAACTCCCACAGCAATGAGATGTGGCTCAGGCAGCCGGACCTCTTCGGGCCCGTCGAGGCGATAGAGCTTTAGGCACGGATTACCCGGATTTTTTTCCAAAGCATGAAGAGTAATCATAAATTTCAAATTTCAACGTTCAAATTTCAAAATAAAAATCAGATGGACGAACTCAAGGAATTTCAAATCAGAGTATACGGCAAGCAGGAGCTAGCCATGCTCTACCTGCCCCACCACACACCGATGGCAGCCAAGAATGCGCTGATGCGCTGGATCAACGGCGACCAAGAGTTGCTGCAGAAGCTCAAGACTGCGGGCTATAAGCCCCTGCAAAAGACCTTCAATCCCAAGCAAGTGCACTTGATATTAGAGTATTTCGATGCCCCTCCAGGCTACATCGAACTATAAAAAGAGCCCTTTCGAGCCCTAAAAAAGACTGCCAAGAGCCATATTTTCCGCCATCGCCCTCCTATCGCACACCTATCGGATAGCACCCTTGGCGGAATGTAGTATCTTTGCATCGTGATTAGGAAGAACCTACTCTCCCTGCCTCCCGACGCAGCTGCCACCACTACGAGGACATAGCCTGCACCACATCGAGGACGCATTCGGAAATGCATCGAGGATGCATCGGCCGAGACATCGAGGATGCATTTCCCACGACATCGAGGATGCAGCTGCCTCTACATCGAGGATGAAAATACTGGCAGCGCCGGCGATGACACGCCGACGGCAGAAGGAGCACGGGGAGAGGAAAGTTCGAAAGAGTTATGAACCCAAAAATTTTTTAAAACCTAAGAAGTTATGGCATTAAAAGTAAAAGCTAAGGAAAGCAACGTAGCTTTCGAGAAGAACAAGCAGAAGTGGGCTTACGTATTGACTGCCAACCTCTACAATCGACTGGACGACGACAAGGTAGTGGCAGAGGCTGCCGTGAGAAGCGGACTGCCTAAGCCAGTGATCAACGCCGCATGGGGAGCCATCGGCGAGGTGATCAAGGCATGGGTCACCGAGGGTCACTCAGTGGCTATCCCAGGCCTGGGCAGCCTCCGATTTGGACTGAAGAGCCAGTCGGTGGCCGACGTGAACAAGGTGAGCTCCGACCTCATCAGCCGTCGCTACATCATCTTCACCCCTAACGTGGAGATCAAGCAGGAGCTCAACTCCACCAGCATCAACATCACCTGCTACGACCGCACGGGCAAGGTGGTGAAGCAGGTTACCTCTACCGACGACCCTGACAAGGACCCAGACGGCAATGGAGGCGGTTCCAGCACTGGCGGCACCACCCCTAACCCAGGCGAGAGCTCAGGCAACGTGGGCCTCTAGAAGAGAGGGGGAATCATAACCCCCTCTCAAAAAAAAAACAAGAAGTATAACCCTTAAAACCCCAACAAATATATGAAGAAAGAAACCTGGAAGAACATCATCAACCTCATCGTAACCATCCTCACCGCCATAGCCACCACGCTGGGCGTGAGCAGCTGCACGGGAGCGATGTAGGGAAAAGTAAAAAGGTAAAACCCAAGAAACTAAAAACCACAAAAAAGGCGCCCACATCCCCTGAGAGAGGGGGATGAGGAGCGCCTTACCTTTTCAGTTTCCTAACATGCCCTAGCTTTCGCAGATTATAGTTCTTGCAACCACTTTCTGCCAGACTTAGTATTAAGCCATAAAGCTATAGCTATGGCAACAACGCTAATCGTAGCGTAAACATAAATTAATCCTTCCATATCTTACTTTTTTAATATTCGATACCCAATATATGCTAAAACACTAGTAGACAATAAGCCAAAAACCAACAATCCCCAAACTAGCAAATCATCATATTTTTCTTTCATTACCATAGATAAAATACAACTTGCTACGTTGGTGGTAAAATTGGCTTTTGCCAAGTCATAGAAAAACTTACCTAAAGTTTCTCTACTCGTTTTTTCTTTTTCTCTATCTTCTTTAGCACCCATAACAATTTCTATTTGGCAGCAAAGTTACGAAAAACTTTCGTAACCAACAAACATTTAGCCGGAAAAGTGAATGTTATCTCTCGGCGCAAGAGATTTAGCTAGGCAAATCCATCAAAAAAGGCGCTCCCATCCCCCCAGAGAGGGGGATGAGGAGCGCCTTACTCATTTTTGTATATATTTGGATTGAATCAGTGAGTCATATCCTAAAAATACATGGAGGGTGTTACTTTACTACCACCTTGCGAGTAGAACCATCGCTCATGCGAATGATGTTGATACCCTTCTGAGGAGCCTGGATGCGCTTACCATCGAGGGTGTAGCGAGCCACCTCACGAAGCTCAATCAAGTTGCCGGCTGGATGAGAGATACCAGTAGTAGGCTTCTCTGCGCCCAAGTTGTCAATGCAGAAGTAAGTAGGAGTGTTGATGCCATAAGAACCAACGTCGGTGCTCTCGAAGGCATAGCTCAATGACACTACCTTACCCAGAGAAGAGAGATCCACGTAGGTCCAGTCCTTCACGATATAATGCTTAGATGCATCCTCTGAGCGGAAATCAGCGAGATAGAAATCCACGGTAGAAGTAGTTTCATCTGCCTTCTTGCCAGTGAAAATCACCTTGAAGTAATCGCCTGTGGCAAACTTCTTGGCATAGCTATCGCCATTCTCCATAGAGCTAACGGCATAGGTATTGTTGGTGATGTAGCAACCATTCACGTTCTCGCCTTCGGCAGAACCCTTTACGGTGATGGTGCCGCCAGAGTAAGCCACGCCAAACTGGGCTGAGCCATCCACGCCATGACCTACAGAGGAATTAAACTGATCTACCAAATAAGTGGCAGAAGAGAAATCGGTCGATGTGCTCTTAGAATAGCCCATGCCTGTCCATGAACTATAAGCGGCATTGTAGCTATTGCTAAACTCGAAAGAGCCACTCTGGATAGTACCTACCTGATTAATCATATCCCACTTTCCAACCTCTTCCTTGGCATTGCTGGCAGGGCCCATCCAATAGTTGGCACCCTCTGCTGTCTGAAGGTCTTCGAATGTAGCCACCTTAACCTGTGCATTGACAGCAGCAGGCATACTCAACACGACAGCCAAAGCTGCCACTGAAATCTTGTAAAAATGCTTCATAATCTATACTTTTTTATTTTTATAATGAATATTATCTCTTAATATCAATAATGTACGGGTACATTAATTTATATATTGCATCATCATTGGATATGCAAGTCTTCGGCACCCGTTACCTCGGTGGATGTCTCGCCCAGCCAGCCACACGTCTGGTTCTCTGCCGAGTACACCCTCACGAAGTCCACATGGTCCAGATGCACAGGCTTGCGATGGCTATCCACCGCCCAGCCGATGTCGAAGCTGCATCCCTCACGGTCGTTATTGCCCAGATTGTCCACGTATCCATAGCGGAAGGCAAACTGAACCCAGTAAGGGTTTTCGGCCGTACCCAGGTTAAATCCGTTCTTAGGCAAGAGCGTGCCGCTGAAATGGAGCGGACTTTCCAGCCACAATGGGAAATACTCCTGACTGTGGAAGTTGTTGCGATATACATAGCCCGATGCCCCCTGATTGTCGGTCCATGGCACATCTTGCATCGATGCCTTCTCGTAGGTTATCTCGTAGCCATATACCACCTTGCCCATGCTGTCCACATCCGCCGAGCCCGAGAGCTCATACCATGGATCGTCGGGCAGGCCATTGCCATTCACATCCTGCGCTACCATCACAATGCCTGGCTCGCAGCTGCCCCCCTTCTTACCCTGATATTCAGAGGCATTGAAGGTATTGCCCTTGATGAGCAGGTCACGCTCGCCCTCCACATTCTTCACGCTGTGGTCGAAATGGAAGGTGATGTATCCACCATAGCCACCGAGCGAAACCAGTCCACCCTTGTCGCCCGCTATCGCATCGGTACACTTCTGGGCCATCGCCGCTGCATCGTCGCCCTCCTCATACAGAGGCAACGCATTGACAAACTGACCTGGGGCGGGCCTGTACTCATCCACCGCCTGGATATACTTGCTATAGGCAGGCTGCGGCTCATCGGGTACGGATGGAGAATCCGCCATCTGAGGCTTGCGATACACAAAAGCTGCATGCCCTGGGATATCGCCCGTCCACACACGCCAGTCGAAGGAGCCATCCGCCCAGAAGTGGAGCAGCTCGCCACTCGACACATAGTTCTTGGCATCCATCACATAGAAATCCTTCTGCTCAGGGTTCACGATGATACCGTAAGGCACCTCCACGCCCGCCATCTCCGCAGCCGGACTAAGCTGCTGGCTCACCACCCTATGCTCCTTCACATCGATGATGCCCGAAGAGATGGTATTCTTGCCCGTAAGCTGGCTATACGCCACGCCCAGATAGTAGAGCGAATCGCCCACGATGCACATATCCGAAACCGCCACAGGCAGCTCTCCTCCCTTCACCATACTGCCCTTGCCATCGCTCTGGAGCCAGCAGAGGCGAGAGGGCTCCTGCTGATAGTCGCCACGTGACGACACCCATACCTGTCCGTACTTATCGGCACGCAGGCGATGCAGGTTGGGAGCCACATCTATCTTTTGCTCCTCGCAGAATGTGGCAAGGTCGATGACGCTCACGGTGCGGTCGTAGTTAGGAGCCCTGTAGCCACCACTATTGGCAACATACAGTTTGCCACCCACCACAGCCAGTTCCTCGGGCTGATAACCCACCGTCACCTTATCCACCACCTTTAGACTGAGCGTATCCACCTTGTACACCGCTCCCACCTCGGCATCAGGACGGATGGCCACCGGAGCCACATAGGCACTCACATAGGCATAGCCGCCCTGAAAGGTCAGGTAGCGACAGTTGGGGATGTCTATCTGCGCCTGCTTGCGGCAGGTATAGGCATCAGCCACCTCCACCTTGTTGGAGCAATTAATTACCATCCACAGCTTGCTGCCATACACCTTCACGTCGTTGCCCACATCGCCCAGTTCCTTTACCTCATTAGGGTTAAGCTCCGAGTAGATGTTGCGATGATAGATGATATTGCCAGAGCCATCAGCCGAACCCGTGAAAGAGCCAGACAGGTCTAGGTAATCGAGCGTAGCATGATTGCTGCCCATATTGCCCTCACAGAGCACATACATGCCCTTGATATTGCCGCTGCCATCCGCCTTGCAGCCCGTATCCTCGGGCTGCGAATAGATCACCATGTCGCCATCCCGACAGGACGACAACGCCAGCAGCACTACTGCCAACAGCAGCATATCATGTAAAATTCCAAATCTCTTCATTCCTACCCAAATATGAAAAAACATAAAAAATCCGTATTATCCGTGCCTAAAACCTAGAACATCCTCCACTCCAGCGTGAGCATATAGTTGCGCTTGGGCATCGGATAGTTTACGATCACATCATAGTCCTGGCTGAAGATGTTGTTCACATCCAGCCTTGCGCTCCACCTCTTGCCGCGATAGCCCAGGCTCATGTCGTGGGTGTACCAAGGTTGCACATAATTATAGATGATGTTCTCCTGCTGCGAATATCGCTCGCCCGTATAGATGAAACTATAGGAGAAGTCCACCTGGCGCCACGTGATGGATGCCACCGCCGAACCGCTATGCCATGGGATATAGGGTATCTGGTCCTTATAGTAAGAAGTGTGCTCCGAGGTCACGTCCCTCGCATCCTGATAGGTATACTGCAATCGGGCCTTGAGAAGCCAGTCCTTGGCTGGCTGCATCGCCATCTCGGCAGCCACGTCTATACCCACGATGTGCACCTTGCCCAGATTGAGCATCGTCCAGCGAAACTGCTGTCCCTTGGGGTATGCCACAATCTTATCATGCACCGTGTTGTAATACACATCCGCCTGCAAGCGAGCATGGCTCACGAGCCCTCGCTGCCACTGATGCCCCAGCACCATGCCCAGGTCATACTGCAAAGCCGACTCTGGCTGGAGCTGGCTATTGCCCATGTCGGCATAGTAGAGGTCATTGAAGGTAGGCATGCGGAAACTCTTCTTGGCAAACGCCCTCAGGGACAAGTCCTTGGTTGCCGAGAGCGGATAGACATTCACGAAGACGGCTGGCGTAAGGGTATGTACGGAGGGCTGACTCTGCCCCAACTTCACATGGTCCCTCACCACCTGCCCCATCAGCGAAGCCTGCGCCTGCACCCTATCCAGTGTGAGCGCAGTGGCTAGCGACACATAATGGCTCAAACGATGGGGATAAGCAAAGCTCGGCATCGTGGCATCCAGCTTGTTCCACCTGAAATCGTAGCTCAGCGACATGCTCCAGCGAGGCAACAGCTCATACACATTGGCTGTGGAGAGATACAGTTCCTGCTGGCGATAGGCATTGTCTACATGTATCTGAGTCTCGTCATTGTTCACATACCTCGTGTCATAATAGGCATACTTAGCCATTGCCTTGGTAGAAAACCGATTGCCCACCGACCGCTGTACCTGTGCCTGCAGGAAGGTATTGTGATCCCACTGATGCTCGCCCCTGCGCCATACATTGGCTACGATGGCACCCGGTATGCCCCTGCCCGAATGATAGGTGTAAGCCTTCACTCGCCAGTAGCCGTCGTGCATCTCGCCATGCAGGTTGCCCTCCAGGCGGAAAGCCCAGATGTCGCCATTGTGGCGCACGGCTGTAGTGTCATAAGCCACGGTGCCATCCGGCGTTACTCGGCGATACCTAAACTTGTATCTGCCACTCGAGGTAAGCACGCCTGCACTGAGCGAAGAGCTGACATAGTCGGAAATCTTCTGCTCCCACAACGAGGAGAAACGGAAGGTATCGCTCGAACCATACTTGGCCCTGAGCAGCAGCCGATGATGCTCGCCCATCCTGAATCGGGGAGCCTTGGTACGGATATACACCGAGCCAGCATTGCCAAACTCGCTGGCAGGCTGGAAGATGGCACTCTTCTGACCATTGTAGAGGGAGATTTCCTCCACATTATCGAGCGAGAACTGCCCCAAGTCTATCTGCCCATTCTGCGCATTGCCCAGCTCTATGCCATCATAGAAGATACCCAGATGGTTGGTGCCCATGCTGCGGATATTGACCGTCTTGATGCCACCCACGCCTCCATAGTCCTTGAGCTGCAAGCCTGAGAAATAACGCAAGGCATCAGCCACGGAGAGTGCCGACATACGGCGCAACTCCTCGCCTCCCAGGGTCTGCGACGGGATGGTTTCGCGCGAGATGAGACTAGAAGTCACCACCACCTCCTGCTGGATGTGGTGCTCGGCATGGAGGGAGTCAGTGGTCTGTGCAGCAGCAGCCATGGGCCATCCTGTAGATGCCACGGCAGCCGCCCCAGGCTGGGCCAATAGCCAAGCCAAGGCAGTGAGAAAGGATGTTCCCAATGTCTTCATTCTGTTCCTTTTACGTTCTAAAATGTATTGCGCCATCCCCAGCCCAATCCGCGAGGCTGGATGGCAGGCACCGCTCCCACATCTGCATGAGTGAGCGATGGCAACGGCAGGTCTTCTGGCTTGCGTCCTCAAAACTCGGGGCAAGCGGTCTTCCCGAAAAAATGTCAGTGACCATCTGGCTTGCCCTAATAAGACGCTTACAGCAGCGCGACTGCTCGGGCTTCTCACCCGATTCCCTTTTAATCACTGCCCACCCCCTCTCTGATAGATGGATGCCTGGAGCGGCACGGGGCTGCAATGAACCAATTGCGGGTGCAAAGGTACGATGAAAAAACGAAAACACCAAATAAATGAGGGAAAAAAGTAAAAGGAGGAGGAGAAAAGAAAAAGGGGAAGAAAAGTTTCGCAACTTCTCTTCCCCAAGCCATAGTAATAAATACCTATGCGCACCCCTTTGGCATAGGATTATTACCCAAACAATCTATTTTGCCTTAATCACACTAATATCATTGAAATCCTATCTGTGTATAAATAGGAAAGCTCATTTCTTCTTAGTCTCATTCTTACAGCAGCGCCACATAGTCGGCCGCTATATCAATCAGCTTCTTGCGACGAGCCACACCGATGATGTAGTGCGCCTCCTTGCTGGAGCAGTGAAAGTGCTTCTTCACGCCCTTCACTAGCTCTTCCTTACTGATGGAATGCACACCCTTAGGGAATGATCCCTGGATGGCCTTCTCGATGTCCGACATCTTATATTCCAAATGCTTCTTGTGGAAATAAGATGAAATAATGATGGTGAAAACGATCACCAGCACTATGATGATAAATAACACTGACTGGCTCATAATCCAATATTTTTCTATTTTAATTCGGTATTCACGATAGTGACTATCGGTATTTCATCGGCAAATATAGCAAAAAATATCGAAACCAAAGCAATTTTCCGCTACTTTTTTTAAAAAAACATCATTTTTCTATCGTTTTTTACGATAAATGCTTGTTTATTCAAATATTTTGCGTATATTTGCAACATAATAACAACAACTTAACTACACATCTTCGCACTCAGGTGTGCGCATACGTGTACCTATTAAATAATAAACATAATGCAAGAAACCGTAAAAAAAGTCTTGACGGGCGACTTTAACCGCAAGAAAGCGCTGCTGTTTCTCATCACCGCTTTCTGTACGCTCGTAGTATGGAATCTGCCCATCGACAGCTTTGGCATCGAGGGACTCACCGTAGTGCAACAACGCGTCATCGCCATCTTCGTCATGGCAGTGATGCTCTGGCTCACTGAGGCCATCCCCGCCTGGGCCACCAGCGTTGTCATCATCTTTGTGCTGCTATTCTTTGTCAGCGACTCCGCCTTTGCCGTGATGCAGGGTTCGGAGGGACAGTATGGCGCCCTCTTGGACTATCAGGGTGTGATGGCATGCTTTGCCGACCCTACCATCATCCTCTTCCTGGGCGGTTTCATCCTGGCCATCGCCGCCACCAAGAGCGGTCTGGACGTGCTCATGGCAAAGACGCTCATGGCGCCCTTCGGCCACAAGTCGGAAAATGTGCTCCTGGGCTTCATGCTCATCACCGGCATCTTCTCTATGTTTATCTCCAACACCGCCACCGCAGCCATGATGCTCACCTTCCTCACCCCTGTGTTCAAGTCGCTGCCTCCAGGCGGCAAGGGCAGAGTGGCGCTCACCATGGCCATCCCTATCGGAGCCAACCTGGGCGGTATGGGAACCCCTATCGGAACCCCTCCTAACGCCTTCGCATACAAGGTGCTCAACGACCCTGCCGGACTGAACCTGGGCTTGGGCTTCGGCGACTGGATGATGATCATGACCCCGATGGTCATCCTCATGATCCTCATCGCATGGCTCATCATCCGCAAGATGTTCCCATTCCAGCAGAAATATATCGAACTGAAGATAGAAGGCGACGTGCAGCACAACTGGCGCACAGCCGTAGTGGGAGCCACCTTCTTCCTCACCATCCTGCTCTGGGTGTGCGGCAAGCAGCTGGGCGTCAACGCCAATACCGTGGCCATGCTGCCTATCGCCGTATTCGCCTTCACGGGCGTGATCACAGCCAAAGACCTCAAGGATATAGACTGGGCAGTAATCTGGATGGTGGCAGGCGGATTCGCCCTGGGTCTGGCGATGAACGGCACGGGCCTGGCAGAGGCTGCCGTGAAGAGCATTCCGTTTGGCGAGTTCAATCCACTGGTCATCATGGTGATATCAGGCCTGGTATGCTTCGCACTGAGTAACTTTATCAGCAACACCGCCACCGCCGCCCTCCTCATCCCTATCCTCACCGTGGTATGTGCGGGCATGGGCAGCAAGCTCGATAGCATCGGCGGCACCAGCACCATCCTGATAGGTGTGGCAGTGGCAGCGAGCTGCGCCATGTCGCTCCCTATCTCCACCCCTCCTAACGCCATCGCCTACTCCACTGGCCTTATCCAGCAGAGCGACATGGTGAAGGCTGGAGCCACCATCGGCGTGGTGAGCATGATCATCGGCTATGCCGTGCTCATCTTCTTCTGCCGCATGGGCGTGCTGTAAGAATTAATAATTTATAATTAATAATGAAGAATTAGGCTAGCGCCATCAAGAGAGAGGGGCTAGCTTAATTCTTTTTTTTTATACCATCCCACATAATTATCAATTATTTTTCGTATCTTTGCACCCACATTCATCAATCAAAGACTAGAACAAGAAGACAATGAAAAAGATAGTTATCGGAATAGACGTGGGCATATCCACCACCAAGATAGTGGGCATCGACCAGAACGGCATGGTGATCAGCCCCATCCGCATCAAGGCCACCGACCCCATCACATCGCTCTACGGAGCCTTCGGCAAATACCTGCACGACAACAAGATTGCCCTGGACGAGGTGGAACAGGTGATGCTCACAGGCGTGGGCGCCGCCTACATCGACGAGCGCATCTACGGGCTGCCTACCTCCAAGAGCGAGGAGTTTGTGGCAGACGGACTGGGCGCACGCTATGAGAGCAAGCTGGACCGCATGATCGTGGTGAGCATGGGCACGGGCACATCGCTCGTGAAATGCGACGGCGACAGCATCAAGCACATCGGAGGCATCGGCATAGGCGGAGGCACACTGGCTGGCCTGAGCCGCATCATGCTCAAGACCGATGACGTGAAGCAGATCACCAACCTAGCCAAGGAGGGCGACGTGTCCAAGATCAACCTCCTCATAGGCGACATCAGCGCCAAGCCGCTGCCCGGACTGCCAATGAACGCCGTGGCATCCCTCTTCAGCAACGCCAAGGCCAACGCCAGCCGTGAAGACATAGCCAAGGGACTCATCTGGATGGTGCTCCAGGCCATCGGCTCAGCCACCATCCTCTCATCCCTGGAGTCGGGCATCAAGGACTTCGTGCTCATAGGCAATCTCACCCTCATGCCACAGTGCAGAGAGGTATATCCTGCCATGGAGAAACTCTACGGAGTGCGCTTCCACATCCCGAAATACTCCGAGTTCTGCACTGCCATCGGTGCCGCCCTAGACTACACAAGAAACACCAAGAAGTGAGCCACAATGCACACAATGGCGCAACATATTGATATAAAGCAACTTAAATGTTTTGGAAAACGGAATTTTGTAAAAGTTTTCCAAAACATTTTCTTTTTCCACTGATTATCAACGACTTAATATTCTTTAACAATAAAAAAGTTGTCCAAAAGATACAACTTTCAACTTTATTTATTACCTTTGCAATGTCGAAAATAAGGTAATAACTTACACTAATCGACATAAGGACTTATAACTAAGCATTTTAATCAACAATCGTAAAAGTAAAGCTAGAAATGATTCAGACAGTAGTAAAGCGTGACGGACGCATCGTTGGATTCAACGAACAGAAAATTATGGCTGCAATCCGCAAAGCCATGTTGCACACCGACAAGGGTGAAGACACCAAGTTGATCGAGCAAATCACAGACCATGTATCTCAGCGTGGCAAGAGTCAGATGAATGTAGAAGCCATTCAGGACGCCATCGAGATGGAGCTGATGAAGAGTGCCCGTAAGGACGTGGCACAGCGCTACATTGCCTACCGCAACCAGCGCAACATCGCCCGCAAGGCTAAGACCAGAGACGTGTTCATGAGCATCGTGAATGCCAAGAACAATGACATCACCCGTGAAAACGCCAACATGAATGCCGACACTCCTGCCGGCATGATGATGAAGTTTGCTTCTGAGACCACTAAACCATTCGTCGACGACTACCTCCTCTCTGAGGATGTGCGCGACGCCGTCATGCACAACTATATCCATATCCACGACAAAGACTATTACCCTACCAAGAGTCTCACCTGCGTGCAGCACCCGCTGGACATCATCCTGAAGCACGGTTTCACCGCCGGCCACGGATCCAGCCGCCCTGCCAAGCGCATAGAGACAGCAGCCGTGCTGGCATGTATCTCACTGGAGACCTGCCAGAACGAGATGCACGGAGGTCAGGCCATCCCAGCCTTCGACTTCTACTTGGCACCATACGTACGCATGTCGTACCAGGAAGAGGTGAAGAACCTGGAGAAGCTCTCGGGCGAAGACCTGAGCGACCTCTACGACGCACCTATCGACGACTACCTGGAGAAGCCTCTCGACGGACTGGAGGGCAGAGCTCGTCTGGAGCAGCATGCCATCAACAAGACCGTGAACCGTGTACACCAGGCGATGGAGGCATTCATCCACAACATGAACACCATCCACTCTCGTGGCGGTAACCAGGTGGTATTCTCCAGCATCAACTATGGTACCGATACCAGCGCCGAGGGTCGTTGCATCATGCGCGAAATCCTGCAGAGCACCTACCAGGGCGTGGGCAATGGCGAGACAGCCATCTTCCCTATCCAGATATGGAAGAAGAAGAGAGGCGTCAACTATCTGCCAGAGGACCGCAACTACGACCTCTACCAGCTTGCCTGCAAGGTAACAGCTCGCCGATTCTTCCCTAACTTCCTGAACCTGGACGCCACCTTCAACCAGAACGAGAAGTGGCGTGCTGATGACCCAGAGCGCTACAAGTGGGAGATCGCTACCATGGGCTGCCGCACCCGAGTATTCGAGGACCGCTGGGGCGAGAAGACCAGCATCGCTCGTGGCAACCTGAGCTTCTCTACCATCAACATCGTGAAGCTCGCCATCGAGTGCATGGGCATCGAGGACGAGAAGCAGCGCATCGACATGTTCTTTGCCAAGCTCGACAATATCCTCGACATCACAGCCAAGCAGCTGGACGAGCGCTTCCAGTTCCAGAAGACAGCCATGGCCAAGCAGTTCCCTCTCCTGATGAAGTATCTCTGGGTGGGCGCTGAGAACCTGAAGCCAGAGGAGACCATCGAGAGCGTGATCAACCACGGCACACTGGGCATCGGCTTCATAGGACTGGCAGAGTGCCTCAAGGCGCTCATCGGCAAGCACCACGGCGAGAGCGAGAAGGCGCAGGAGCTGGGCTTGAAGATCATCACCTATATGAGAGACCGCGCCAACGAGTTTAGCGAGCAATATCACCACAACTACTCTATCCTCGCCACACCAGCCGAGGGCTTGAGCGGCAAGTTTACCAAGAAGGACAGAAAGCAGTTTGGCATCATCCCAGGCGTTACCGACCGCGACTACTATACCAATAGTAACCACGTGCCAGTATACTACAAGTGTACCGCCCTGCAGAAGGCTAAGATCGAGGCTCCTTACCACGACCTGACCCGTGGCGGCCACATCTTCTATGTAGAGATAGATGGCGACGCTACCCACAACCCTTCTGTCATCGCCAGCGTAGTGGACATGATGGACAAGTACAACATGGGCTATGGCTCTGTGAACCACAACCGCAACCGCTGTCTGGACTGCGGCTACGAGAATGCTGACGCCGAGCTGGAGGTATGTCCTAAGTGTGGCAGCCACCACATCGACAAGTTGCAGCGCATCACCGGCTACTTGGTAGGTACCACCGACCGCTGGAACAGTGGCAAGTTGGCTGAGCTTCACGATCGTGTTACCCATATTGGAAAGTAGGATACATTGAACTTTGAACTTGGAACTTTGAACTTTATGATATGCTGTTTCTCAAACAACTTCTACTAATCATAAAGCTCAAAGTTCAAAGCTCAAAGTTCAAAGTTCAAACTCCAAACTAAAATGATTAGTATATTAAGTGTAGTACACGATACAATGGTAGATGGTCCGGGCTTCCGCACATCCATATATTGTGCCGGCTGCCCGAACCACTGTCCAGAGTGTCATAATCCCCAGTCGTGGGACATCAATCATGGCACGATGACCAGCACCGAGGAGCTGATGAAGGAAATCATGAGCGATCCCTTCGCCAACGTTACCTTCTCGGGCGGCGACCCGATGTTTCAGGCAGAGGGCTTCGCTGAGTTGGCACGCGCCATCCGAGAGCAGAGCCAGAAGACCATCTGGTGCTTCACGGGCTATCTCTTTGAGAACCTGGTGAAGAACCCCAAGCAGCTGGAGCTCCTGAAGCTCATCGACGTGTTGGTGGATGGTCCCTTCGTCAAGGCGAAGCACGACCCCGACCTCTTCTTCCGAGGCAGCAGCAACCAGCGCATCATCAATGTACAGAAATCCCTCAAAGAAGGCAAGGTGGTAGAACTCCATCTTACACAAGAAAATCCGAACCCAGTGCTCTAAGCACCGAGTTCGGATTTTTTTCATATCTCCCCAACGCCGTCAGGCTAATTCTTAATTATTAATTCTTAATTATTAATTATTAATTATTAATTCCCCCATGAGTTCCTGGATATAGTCTCGCTCCCAGTCCTGCTCATGGCATCGCTCATCGCCAAAGAGCAGCAGGTCCAGGTCCATGGCTATGCTACCCATGTGACTGGCAGCCGCCGTGCGCCCACATTTGCGCTCTATATTCTTCAGCGCCAGGTTCACCTTCTCCTTGCCCACGCGCGTATAGCCCACGGCTATCGCATTGAGAAACTTATCCGAATGATGCATGCCGATGGGCTCCGTCCATACGCTGCGGCTAAAACTCATCTCTCCGAAAGTCTTCTCCAACCACTCCCTGGCATGGTCAAAGTTGGCATTTTGGTCCACGTTCGAACCCATAGCTATGATGATTCTTGTCTTGTTCTTCTCCATTGTATAACATTTTCTTATACAAAGATAATAAAAAATATATAAAAACACGCAAGTTATCCAGTTTTTTTATTATTTTTGCACTATGAATCGACTTAAAGCATATATCGTGGGCATCCTGCTGCTCATCAGTGCCTCCCAAGCCACGGCACAGATGCGCTGGAACCAAGCCTACCAAACATACATCAACCAGTACAAGGATCTAGCCATCGAGCAGATGCTTCGTTACCACATACCTGCCAGCATCACTCTAGCACAGGGACTCTTTGAGAGCGCTGCCGGCAGGAGCGACCTCGTGCGCCAGGGCAACAATCACTTTGGCATCAAGTGCCACAACTGGACGGGTCCCACACAGTATCACGACGATGATGCCCGGGGCGAATGCTTCCGAGTGTATCAGGACGCCCGAGAGAGCTATGAGGACCACAGCAAGTTCCTCGCCCGCCAACCCCGCTACGCCCGCCTATTCCAGCTGAGCCAGCAGGACTACAAGGGATGGGCACACGGATTGAAGCAGTGTGGCTATGCCACCAACCCACAGTATGCCCCCAAGTTGATACAGCTCATCGAGCTCTACAAGCTCTACGACTATGACAAGGCGAAACGCTACGACCGATTCATGGCAGAGCACAGCGGCACCGACCAGCCTATCAACGCCCAGGGACTATTGCACCCTATCCATCGATTCAACGACAACTACTATCTCGTGGCTCGTGAAGGCGACACCTTCAAGAGCCTGAGCAAGGAAGTGGACATCAGCTGGCGCAAGCTGGCACGCTACAATGAGCGCGACAAGCACGACGTGCTGCACAAGGGCGACATCATCTATCTGAAGAAGAAACGCAAGAAGGCGCCTAAACAGTACAAGAAGCGACCTCACGTGGTGCAGGCTGGCGAGAGCATGTATACCATCGCCCAGAAGTATGGCATACGCATAGAAAGCCTCTACAAGATGAACAAGCTGATGCCTAGCTACCAGATACGCATAGGCGACAAGCTCAGAGTAAGGTAGAAATACAGGGAGGGCAGGTTTGTTACCTGCCCAATCAGCAAGATTTCATATAAAAAAAACAAACTAAATATGAAGAAGAAGAAAATATTGATTTCCCTAGCCACCCTGGCGCTGCTGATGGTACCAGGCAAGATGGCAGCACAAAACTTTGATGACTATTTCGTAGACAAGACACTGCGCGTGGACTACATCTTTGCCGGCAACCGCGACAAGCAGATAATAGCCGTAGACGAGCTCAACGTGATGCCACGCTGGTATGGCAAGAAGCAGCGCCTGAGCGAACTGCCAGTGGAAGGCAACGGCCAGATTACCGTGCGCGACCATCATTCGGGCAAGGTCATCTATCGCAACTCCTTCAGCACCCTCTTTCAGGAATGGCTCTCCTATCCTGAGTCGGAGCACAACACCCAGAGCTTCGAGAACGTATTCCTGGTGCCTATGCCTAAGGACACCGTAGACATCACCCTGGACCTGCGCAACAACCGCCGAGAGATCATGACCTCGCTCACTCATCAGGTGGCTCCCAAGGACATCCTGATTCACCACAAGGGCGAGCACCCTACACCATACGTCACCCTACAGCAGGCAGCCGACACCACCAAGTGCATCCACATCGCATACGTGGCTGAGGGCTACACCGAGGCTGAGATGCCTATCTTCCTCAAGGACGCTCAGGATGCCACCGATGCCATCTTTGCCCACGAGCCCTTCAAGAGCATGAAGGACAGATTCAATGTCGTGGCTGTGAAGTCGCCTTCCGAGGAAAGCGGACCTAGCGAGCCTAGCAAGGGCATCTGGCACAAGACGGCGCTGATGTCCAACTTCGACACCTTCTACAGCGACCGCTACCTCACCACCCTGCATCTCAAGACCCTCCACGACTGGCTTGCCGGAACCCCATACGAGCACATCATCGTGCTGGTAAACTCTGAGAGATATGGTGGCGGCGGCATCCTCAACTCATACAACCTGACCACCTGCCACCAGAAATGGTTCCGCCCAGTGGTGGTACACGAGTTTGGTCACTCCTTCGCCGGACTGGCCGACGAATACGCCTACGAGACCGAGGAAGTGCCTATGTATCCTCACGATGTGGAGCCATGGGAGAAGAACATCACCACGCTGGTAGACTTCCATGGAAAATGGGAGAACATGATCAAGAAGGGCACCAAGACCCCTACGCCACTCTCCAAGAAAGAGAAGGAAGCCGTGAGCAAAGTGGGACTCTTCGAGGGTGCGGGCTACAGTCCTAAGGGCGTGTACAGAGGCGTGCAAGACTGCCGCATGCGCATCAATGAGACCCCAGAGTTCTGCCCAGTGTGCCACGGAGCCTTGCAGGACATCATCGACTTCTATACCAAGTAAAAAAGAGTTAGGAACAAGAAGCAGGAGCTAGGAGTTAGAAGTAAGAGTTAGGTGTTTTTAGGCACGGATTACACGGATTACACGGATTTTTCATATCCAAGGTGCAAGAAGAGTAATCATAAATTTCAAATCTCAATTTTCAAATCTCAAATCATAAAGTATGAAAGAGAAGACCTTGAATATACAATACGAGGTGGCTCAGCTCTCAGAGTTGAGCCAGCAAGAGCAAGAGCTGGTGCAGCAAGCCAAGGCTGCCACCGACAATTCGTATGCCAACTACAGCCACTTCCATGTGGGAGCCGCCTGCCTCTTAGCCGACGGCAGGATCGTGATAGGCGCCAACCAGGAGAATGCTGCCTTCCCATCAGGTCTCTGTGCCGAGCGCAGTGCCATCTTCGCCGCCCAGAGCAATTATCCAGAGCAGCCCATCACCACCCTGGCGATAGCTGCCCGCAATGAACACGGCTTCCTCAAGAGCCCCATCTCGCCTTGCGGTGCATGCCGACAAGTGATACTGGAGATAGAGGATCGCTACAAGCAGCCTGTTCGCATCCTGCTCTATGGCGAGGACAGCACCTATTGCTTCCGCAGCGTCAAGGACCTCCTCCCCTTCTCTTTCGTGGATGCCAACATGAAGGAATAAAAAACACTTCTTGCTTATTTTTTACCTCAATCCATTGATCATATTTCTGATTTGTGCGATGCGAGCTTTCATATCGGACGTGTTGCGATACTCAAGATAGCCAGCCAGCGACTGCTCGAAGCATTCTTTGGCTCGCTTCATCTCTTGCAGCATCTCTTCCCTCTGTCCTTTCTCCAATTCCTTAGCCTTGTAGAGATGGCAGAAGCCCAAGCGATAGTAGGCATCGGGGCGCTCATTGTCGTGGCAGATGGGCAACATCTGCTCATAGAGCGGTATCGCCTCCCCATAGCGTTGCAGCAGGAAGTGGCTCTCGCCATCCATCCAGCAATACAGCGAACGCTCCTGCGGTGCAAAACCCGCCAGCTGGGGTATCGCCTCATCTAGCAACAGGATGGCTTGCTCATACTCCCACTCATAATAATAGCATACACCCAGGTAGGCCTTGTAGCGAGGATTGAGCCTATAGCGCTTGTTGAGCGGTTGCAATATCAGCAGGCACTCATGATACTTCTGGGAGGTGAAGTAATCTATAGCCTTAGCCAGCTGCTCGGCATCCACCTGCTTCTGCCCAACTTCCGAAACAAACCTGCCCTCCCAGCATTGCTTGCCTGCCCAACAACAATAGGAATGCCCCACAAAAAAGAAAGCACCGAGCATGAATACTAAATATTTTCCCCCCTTCACAGTCTACTCCTCCTCACCTTCTAGCTCATATTCATAGCATCCCACACTAGGTGTCTCCTTGCGGCGCAAACCATTTCTATCCACTGGCAGCGAGGTGGCAGGATCAGCCACGCCTATCGACGCCGACGCCGAGCGCAAGCGGAAGTCATACTTCAGATTGTCCGTATCGAAGAGGCGGAAATGCTTCTCGCCAAACTTCGTGGTATCCTTCAGGTCCTCATAGATGACGTTGGTAAACTTCAAGCTATCCTCTGTCTGCATCTTCTCCGTGCGCAGCACACAGTGGTCGAAGTGGAAAGCCAGCGTATCTCCCTCATCGGGTTGCGTCCATACCACCTCATCGTCATGATAGCCCGTAACCAGCGAGTTGCACACGTCCAGGCGAACCAACGGAGGCTGAATGTTGATGGCAGGCTGGCGGCGGGCATCAAAGGGATAGAACTGGGCTATCGTAGAGCCATTCACCTCTACATCTCCTCCACTCACCAGGAGTCCTGATTCCAAGGTGTTGGTAATCTGCGTATTATATATCTGCGCCTTTACCGAGTCAGCCACCACGCCATAGCCCTGGCAGTTGTGAACCGTGGCTTTCTGCAGGAGCAGTTTCTGGCGGCTCACATCACTCGGATGCATCCAGATGCCATCATACGTGCTGTGGATATCGGCATAGCTAATCTCATTGTCATAGGAAGAAGGCATCAGCTGGATGCCCTGCCACTGTCCCGGCGTGCGATCGTAAGGCAGATAATCAAACATACGGTCGATGCGATCGCCTCGCATCACCACCTCCTTGCCCTGCTCGCCCGCCACACGGAGCTTGCCATACACCTGCACGCCCGCATTCTCGTGGAAGTAGAGACGAGTGCCAGCAGCGATGGTGAGCGTAGCTAGGCTATCCACCCGGATGCCACCATACACCACGATGGGCTGCGAAGACTGGATCACCTCGTCCTGGCTCACCCGCTTATCGCGCAGCAGGAGGGCATCCCAGGAATAAGCATTGAGATTGAGTTTCTGCTGCACGCCACTCTCCAGGGTGAACACCAGGTTATCCTCCACCAACTTAGGCACGTCAGCATGCTGCACATGGGAAGTCAGTTCTACAAACACACGGATGCTATCCCCCTTTCTCACCTCCACATCCTGCGTCTGATAGCCCACCGTCTCGCCGAGATACGAGCCATCTACATTGACACGGAAGCCCGTCTGGTTGCCATTCTCCAGACGCACCGACGAGCAGCGGATGCCCTTGCCCGAGCGATTGTACACCCAGCAAGAGGCTGTAGGCGTAGGTACATTGGAGAAAGTGGTGTCCAGCCTTACCGAATCTACCGAGAAAGCGAGCACGTCGCCCCTCGACGTAGAGAAGCTCTCATCGTCGGCACAAGCTGAAAACATGGCAGCGCAGACCGCCATAGAACCTATCGTATATAAAAATCCCTTTTTTCGTTTCATACTTTATAAAACGAAAAAAGGGATTGATTATTGCATCTCAAAAGATACTTATCATTTATAAAAACAAGCTGCCAGTAGTAGCCCCTACATAAACAAGGCGAAAATGGAAGCTCCCACCACCGTCATCACACCGCACACCACGATGGAGAGGCTGCTCATGGCTCCCTCGATGGTACCCATCTCCATCGCCTTAGCCGTACCCAGCGCATGGGCAGAGCAGCCGATGGCGATACCCTTGGCGATAGGTTCCTTGATGGAGAGCAGCCCCAGGAACTTCTCGGCAAAGATGTTGCCCAGCACACCCGTCACGATGATGACCACTACCGATACCGACACATGGCCACCCAACTCCTCAGACACACCGATGCCGATGGCAGTGGTGATGCTCTTAGGCAGGAAGGTAACATAATCGGCATGGTCGAAATGGAAGAGGATGGCGAGGATGAGCACGGAGCAAAGGCTCGCCAACACGCCCGACAAGATGCCTATCATCACGGCTCGATAATTCTTCTTGAGCAATTCCACCTGCTGATACAATGGCACCGCCAAGCAGATGGTGGCAGGGGTGAGCAGATAACTGATGCTATTGGCTCCTGCCGAGTAAGTCTTGTAGTCCACACCCGTAATGAGCAAGGTGCAGATGACCAAGATGATGGAGATGAGCAGCGGGTTCATGAGCGACCAGCCCGTCTTCACCTTCAGCAACATGCCCACACCATAGGCTGCCAAGCTGATGAGAACGCCGAAGAAAACAGAATCCTGAAACATACTATTCATCGCTGCGCCTCCTTTCCCTTGGCTGAAACTTTAGCTTCCACAGAAATATTTCCTTCCTCAGAAACTTTCACCTTTGCCGCTGCCGGCTTCTTACCTCTGCGAATCACCGCCTGCGTAATCCATCCCGACACGCCCATCACCACGAAGGTGCTGACCACTGTGACCACAATATATTGCAACCAAGCGCTGGCTATGGAATGCCAAGAGTCAATGAGACCCACGGCGGCAGGAATAAACATCACGGGCATGATGGCTATCAAGAAACCACTCGTCTCACGAATATCTTTTACCTTAATCAGTTTGAGTTCCAGTGCCGCAAAGAGCAGTATGATGCCATAGATACTGGCTGGAATGGGCAGTGGCAATAAGAAATGGAGCAATTCACCCGCAAAGGAGAATGCTATGATGATCAAAAATTGAATTAAAAACTTCATAATTACTTTTCACTTAAGAAACGGATGTACTGTTCTATGACCAAGGCTGTATCACCGACGCCCAGGCGGGTTGTGTCGAGACAGATGTCGTAATCATCGGCATTGCCCCAAGTGAGTCCGGTATAATACTTATGATAAGCCACGCGGCAATCGTCCACATGCTCCACAAACTCCTGCGCCTGCTGAAGCGACAGATTCTCTTCCTCCTGAATGGCGGCGATGCGAGTCTTCAAGTCGCCCGAGAGGAACACAGAGACCAAGTCCTTGCGCTCACGGAAGATGTAATTGCCACAACGGCCGATGATGACGCAGTCCTCCTGCCCTATCATGTCGGCAAGGGTGCGAAGGGGATGCTCCGTAAGGTCGCGATGGTTCTCGCCATAAGAAGGCATGGCGAAGAGCAGTTCGTCTACCGGGCGCTCATCGAAGAACGCCTCCATCTCATCGAGCACACCACGCTGGCTAGCTATATCGAGCAGGCTCTTACGGGTATAGAAAGGAATACCATAATGCTGGGCGAGCAACTTGCCCACCCTGATAGCGCCACATCCACACTGGCGCGCAATCGTAATAATCATCTTGAGAATCTATTATTAATTACTGAATACACTGTTATCTTCTTACCTCATCGGCAGAAACGAAACTTACGTATAGTAAAAAAGCTAAGAAGACTTGACTCTTCTTAGCTTTCTTGAAGTCGGGGCGACAGGATTCGAACCTGCGACCACCTGTTCCCAAAACAGGAG
>ERZ1035006.174-NODE-174-length-53177-cov-52.492847_pt1 | contig 53177 bp, 53 predicted proteins | sample MGYA00520694_ERZ1035006 | MGnify/ENA primary metagenome ERZ1035006 (study PRJEB33766, sample SAMN09781746) | gut metagenome | biome: gut microbiome | host: Homo sapiens | place: Madagascar | study: EMG produced TPA metagenomics assembly of the PRJNA485056 data...
ACCCTGATGTTGTAATTTTATGCAAAGATAATAATAAAAATTGATATACAATGAGCTAGTTTTCTTAACTTTCTCTTGACTTTCTTAACTTTCTCTTTCCTCCACAGCACGCTCTCCGTCTCGCTCCATCGCCTTCATCCTCCTCATGTCTCTAAACGCACTCCAGGCGATAGGCACAGCCAGCGAAAATGAGCAAACATCAGCCCACGCTTGGCACATTTCTACGCCCAGAAGCCCGAAGAAGTGGGGCAGGATGAAGATGAGCGGGATGAAAAACAAGCCGCTTCTTGCCGCAGCCACCAGATTGGCACGCACGGGCTTGCGGATGGTTTGCATCAGCATATTGGTCAGTACGATGGTGGTAACAAGCGGAAAACTAATCACTTGCCACTTCAGTGCCATGGCTCCCACGCTCACCACGTCGGGGTCGCTGCGGAAGAGCTCCACGATGTTTTCAGCGAAAACGAAGCCGATAATGGCGCAGATGCAGAGGAAAATGGTGCCACATTTGATGCAAAAATAGAAGGCATCCCTCACTCTGGCGTATAGTTTGGCGCCATAGCAGAAGCCACAGAGCGGCTGAAATCCCTGTCCCAGTCCGATGACCACGGCGTAGGTGAAGAAGCAGATGCGGGTCACGATGCTCATGCCCGCAATGGCTGCATCGCCGTAGACCCCGGCTGCCACATTGAGCATCAGCGTGGATATGCTGCCCAGACCCTGGCGGGAGAGCGAAGGCGTGCCGCCAAAGACGATTTCCTTCAGATAGCCCTTGGTAGGCGAAAAGTTGCGCAGACGGATGCGGATGTTCTGTCCCTTGGTGGTCATCCACAGCAGCATCAGGCAGCCGAAACACTGGCTGATGAGCGTGGCGATGGCTGCGCCCGTGATGCCCATCTCGAAGTAGAGGATGAGCAGAGGGGCGAGTATCAGATTGAGCAATACACCCGACATGATGCCCTTCATGGCATAGATGGCGTTGCCCTGGAATCGCATCAAGTTGTTGAGCGTCAGAGAGGTGGTCATCAGCGGAGCTCCCAGCAGGATGATGCCCAGGTAGCGCTCCGTGTAGGGCAGGATGGTGGGCGTGGAGCCCAGTCCCGTGCAGAGGGAAGTGAGGAAGATGTGGCCCACGATGGCAATGAGGAGACCCGTGAGAAAACTCAGCACCACGCCCGTGGCTGCCATCTTCTCGGCATTCTCCTGGTGCTTGGCTCCCAGCTGGCGCGATACATAGTTGCCCGCTCCGTGACCATAGAAGAAGCCCACAGCCTGGACCACCGACATCATGGCGAAGCTCACGCCCACGGCTGCCACGCTCTGCGTGTTGATGGAGCCCACGAAATAGGTGTCGGCGAGATTGTACATACTCGTCGACAACATGCTGATAATGGTAGGGATGGCCATGGTGAATATCACCTGGTGTATGGGACCCTCCGTGAGGAATGTATAGTTGTCTCTCTTTGCTTTCATGGGTGCAAAGGTACTAAAAAATGGCTGATTTTGTTGCCTCTCTTCATATAATAATGTATAAAATGTTGCCTTTTTCAGTAAAAAGCGGAGCAAACTCTTGCGGTTTTCAAGAAAATGTAGTATATTTGCAAATGAATTTTCATACATCGGATTCTTCCGAAGTTGCAACAATATACAAAAACAAGTAATTTAACAAGGAATAAATATAAACTAAATGAGTCATATAAGAATCATACCGGTATCAACAAAAAAGGGTCTTAGGACATTTATCAAGTTTTATACCGAACTTTATAAGGGCAATAAATTTGCAGTGCCATATCTCTTCTTCGACGAGTGGAATACGCTCAGTCCGAAGAAGAACCCAGCCTTCGACTTCTGCGAGGCGCAATACTTCCTGGCCGTGGACGAGGAGGCGAAGATTGTGGGCAGAATAGCCGGCATCATCAATCATGAGGCAAACAGGCAGTGGGGCAAGAAGCAGGTGCGCTTCGGCTGGTTCGACTTCGTGGACGACCTCGCCGTATCCGATGCGCTCCTTAGAGCCGTGGAGACTTGGGGCCGCCAGAAGGGCATGAACGAGATGGTGGGACCGCTGGGCTTCACCGACATGGACCGTGAGGGCATGCTCATCGAGGGCTTCGATAAGAAATCCACTATGTTCATCAATTACAACTTCGCTTACTACTTGGCCCACATGCAGGCGCAGCCTCTCTTCGAGAAGGACAATGACTGGCTGGAATATCGCATCAAGGTGCCTGAGGTGACCCCGCCTAAGTTTGCCAAGACCGCCGAGATGATAGAGAAGCGATACAATCTGCACGTGCATAAGTTCACCAAGCAAGAGCTGAAGAAGGGCGGCATGGGCAGAAAGGTGTTCGAGATAGTGAACGAGACCTACAAGGATCTCTATGACTTCCAGCAACTCACTGACAAGCAGATAGATAAATATGTCAAAGACTATATCGGCAAGGCAGATATGAATCTAGTTACGGGCGTGGTGGATGCGAATCAGGGCAATAAGCTCGTCGGCTTTGGCGTCTCCTTCCCATCGCTCACGGCAGCCCTTCAGCAGATAGGCAATGGCAAGCTGCTGCCTCTGGGCTGGCTCAAACTGCTCAAGGTATTGAAGAGGCATCAGACTGACACCGTGGACCTCGTCTTGATAGGCGTGCTGCCTGAGTATCGCCACAAGGGAGCCAACGCTCTCATCTTTGCCGACCTCATCGAGCAGTTCCGCCGCTACGGATTCAAGTGGGCTGAGGCGATGCCGCAGATGGAGAGCAACAAGGGCGTGCAGAGCCAGTGGCAGTATCTGGAGAGCGAGAATCATCGCCGCCGCCGCTGCTTCAAGAAAAGAATATAAGAATATAAACATAAAAAATAGCGAACTCAGGAAGTTCGCTATTTTTTTTGTTTAAATACAAATTTTCGTTGGCCAGGATAATTTACCAATACCGCTACTAATAAGGATACCAGGCACTTAGGTATCATGTAGTGGAGGCTGATGTGCTCATGGCTGTTAAGAAATTCGGTGAGGGCGATGGTGCCGCCCGAATTGAGCACCCAGCTCAGAGCCCAGATAATGAAATAGCGCCATGCCACGCTCTTCTTCTTGCGTCTGGAATCCCCGAACACGTAGCGATAGTTTAAGCAGCAGTTGGTGATGCCACCGCTCATCACGCCTATCGCATTGGCCAGTCCATAGTAGATGCCAATGACATCCGACAGGAAGAATGCCAGTCCGAAATCCACCACCGAGGCGATGGATGCCGTCAGCTCAGCCTTGCCGAATGTCATCAGTTCTTGCTTTATTTTGCCCATTATTATTCCTGTTAATTTAAAGTCTTAATGGCGTTAGCCTAACTCTTACCTCCTATCTAGTATCTTAGATTTTCACGTTCGCCGAGAAATCCCTTGATGCCTCCCAGTTCCATCAGGCATACGCCTGCGATGGTGGTGAGGATGCCCAGGATGACATCGATGATGTAGTGATGGCCCGTGTAAATGGCTGTCCACCAGATGCCCAGGCAGATGATGCCGAAGAGCAGGCAGGTGTACCAGCGCTTATGGCTCAGCACGGCATAGATGGTGGTGAGCAGCATATAGGCGGCATGCAGGCTTGGCACGGCGGCAAAGACATTCGCATTCTTGCCATATAGGCTGTGAAAGGCAGGGATGCCCGTCATCTCGTCCCATCTGCCCAGTCCTGCCACATTGCCTGGCGTATTGAGCACCGGCTCAAAACCATAGTTCATGGCATACCAAGGCGGAGCGGCAGGGTAGATGTAATAGCCGATGAAGCCTATCACATTGACCAAGAGAAATGCCCATGAGAAACGCTTGAACCACTGTCTCTGCTTGGTGATATACAGATACAGCGCAAAGGCGATAGGCACAGGCACCCAGCACAGATAGAAGATGCCTGCCCAGAAGTCGGCAAATCCCGTGTGGTGAACCTTGAAGTATTCGCCCGGTATCATCAGCTTGGAGTGGTCAGCCACGGCGGCGAGCTCGGCAGGAGTCTGGGCCACAATGCCAAAGAGCGACTTCTCAGCCTCGTAGAGGTGCTTCACGTCGATGGTGTTCACCATGTAGTTGGGATACAGGCGCATCGAATCGTAGATGATGCCAAAGAGAAACCACGGCAGAAAGTAGATGGCAAACTGGCGTGTCTTCTTCAGCGGCATCAGCACGATGAAGAGTATGATCAGATATATACTAAACATAGTTTGTTTTTATAAAAAATCTTGCACTTACAGTTCTTGCAGTTTTTTCGAAGCCTATATAATATTGGCTATTATTACCTTATTATATATTAGCTGTTCTTCATCACTCGGTAGCAGTGGATGACACGCCAGAAGGCAGTGACATTGGCAAGCACGGCTATCAGGATCATGCCGCCAGCCAGCCACCAGATGTTGCCCGTGATACCCGTGAGCATCGCTGTGACGGCTGTAACCACCACTCTCTCAGGACGCTGCATCAGTCCCACCTTGCACTCGATGTTCAGACCCTCTGCGCGGGCTCTCACGTAGCTCACCATCACCGAGCCTATCATGGCAGCAAAGGTAACCACGCCCATCCAGAACCACTCCTCGCCGCCCTGCATTCTCACGAAGATAAGGCAGATGCCGAAGAGGCTCACCAGCTCGCTGTAGCGGTCGAGCGTAGAGTCCCAGAGCGCACCGAAGAGGCTGCTCTTGCCACTCATTCTTGCCAGGCGGCCGTCCATCATGTCAAAGAGTCCGGCAGCCAGGATAATCAGTCCGCCCCATCCGATGGTCTGCATACAGTAGGCATAGTTGTATGGGTCCCATCCGTCAGTGCCAGTCAGCTGCTGGGCAGTGTTCTCGTCTATGATCACTCCGTCCATGCCCAGCATCCATGCTGCGTCCAGGAAGAAGGCAGCAGCCACAATGTTGCCAAGGAAGCCGATGAATGTCACGATGTTAGGCGTGATGCCCATTGTGATCATCGCCTTGATGATAGGGTTGATAATCCGATAGATTACTTTCTGTAAGAAATCTCTATAATTCATTTCCTTTGTATATTTTTATAATAATGTTAGTTTATACTTGTATATTTATAAGATAAGAGCGCATAGTTATGCAAGTAGTGCCCAGCCCACCTTGATGATGACCATGACCACGGCGGCATAGACACCGCCCAGCAGGTCGTCTGCCATCACATAGAAGGCTCCCTTCATGCGGTCCAGCTTCTTGATGCCCAATGGCTTCACCATGTCGAAGAAGCGGAAGAGCACCAGTGCCACCAGCGCCCACCACCAGGCATCCTTCACCTCGCCCGTCGGGGTGAGCGGAGTGAGCAGCGAGAGCGGAATCCATACGCCCGCCATCTCGTCGATGACCACTCGGCTAGGGTCTTCGCCCCAGTAGGGTTGTAGCTGAGCCGTGGCCCAGGTGCCAATGATGGTGGAGAATATCACCAAGAAGAAGGTGGTGTTCTGCAGCGCCACGCCCGTGATGCCTCCCCAGTATGCCATCGCCGCCCAGATGAGGGTGGCGAGCACCGATCCAGCCGTTCCCGGTCCCCAAGGCCAGAATCCACTTCCCAGTCCTGTTCCTATGATGACGGGCAGCAAGGGTGGTCGCTCGTCGGTCAGATTACCTGTATCATTCATAATCTCTTCTAAACTATTCTGTTTGTCTTATTTCCTATTCTTTTTATTTGATTGTTATCAATCTGGGTGCAAAATTACGCTAAAAAACTAAAATATCCAAATAGTTTTCGATTATTTTCAGAATATTATGTATATCTTTGCACCCGAATTAGAGAAATGGGGCAGAAATTTCCACTTTTTGACTGCTTTGGGTGCAGCCATGGGTGGCGTGATGGAGTCCCTTTATATAAATAGGTATACAATAATTGTAATAATTAAGAAAAGATTCAATGAAGGATATGAGATTGAGAAGACTGATGATGGCATTCCTCCTCCTGGTGGTTTCCACGTTGCAGATGCTAGCCCAGCAGAAGCTCTCGGGCCGCGTCATCGACGAGGATGGATTTGCCGTGCCTTATGCTAGCGTGCAGTACAAGGGGCACAAGATAGCCGTATCAAGCGATGGGGAAGGTAAGTTTACCATCGACAAGCACCCAGAGTGGATGCTCACCGTGAGCGCTCTGAGCTATAAGACGCAGACCGTGAAGATCAATGAGAAGCTCAACTTCCTGGAGGTGAAACTCAAGGACGACAGCAAGCGACTCTCCGAGGTGGTGGTCAAGTCCAAGAAGGGCAAGTACAAGCGCAAGGAGAACCCAGCCGTGGAACTCATGCGCCGTGTCATCGCTGCCAAGAAGAAGACCGACCTCTCCAATCACGACTATTATCAATACGATAAGTATCAGAAGATAACCCTCGCCCTCAACGACATCACCAAGGAGCAGATGGAGGGCAAGTTCTTCAGCAAGCGACAGTATCTGCTGGACCAAGTGGAGAAATCTCCATACAATGACAAGCTCACCCTGCCTGTGCAGATCAATGAGACCGTCTCCCAGCACATCTATCGCAAGGACCCTAAGACCGAGAAGGACATCATCAAGGGACAGCAGAGCAATGGTATCGGACAGGTGATACAGACGGGCGAAATCATCAACACCGCCCTCAAGGAGGTGTTTACCGATGTGGACATCTATGATGACTACGTGCGCCTCCTCCAGTATCCGTTCCCATCACCTATCGGCAGAACCGCCATCTCCTTCTACCATTATTATATGGAGGATACGGTGTATGTGGACCGCGACCTGTGCTATCACCTGCAGTTTATCCCTGCCAACACCCAGGACTTCGGCTTCCGTGGCGAACTCTACGTGCTTGCCGACAGCACCCTCCATGTGAAGAAATGTAATCTCTACATGCCTCACAATACGGATGTGAACTGGGTCAAGGACATGAAGATAGAGCAGGAGTACACCCGCTTGGACAATGGCGAGTGGGTGCTCTCCAAGGACGATATGGTGGCTGAGATGCACATGAACAGTCTCCTGCAAGACCTGCTGGTGGTCCGCAATACGCGCCTCACCGACTATTCCTTCGATCCGCTGCCCAAGATACTCTTCAAGGGCAAGGCGAAGGTAAGGCACGACATCGATGCCATGAACCGTGACGAGGCTTACTGGAACCAGTACAGACAGGTGGACCTCACGAAGAGCGAATCGTCCATGGACAGTTTCATCCATCGCATGGAGAACTCCAAGGGATTCAAGTGGATTATCACGGGCTTCAAGGCGCTCATGGAGAACTATGTGGAACTGGGCGGCGGTACCGGTGGCAAGAAGAGCAAGTTCGACCTCGGACCTATCAACACCTACCTGAGCCAGAACTATGTGGACGGCGTGCGCCTCCGCTTGGCTGGTAGAACGATGGCAGCCCTCAACCCTCACTGGTTCTGGAGTGGATATGGAGCTTACGGTACCAAGAGCCACAAGTGGTATTACGGTAGCGAGTTCACCTATTCGCTGAACAAGAAGAAGAACAGTCCGTTTGAGTTCCCTATGCGCAACATCAAGTTTGAGACTGCCTACGATGTGAAGTCACCATCAGATGACAACCTGCTCCACAACAAGGACAATATCTTCATGACCTTCCGAGCAGCCACCCAGAACGAGATGTACTTCTACAATCGCCAGAAACTCTCGTTCACTTACGAGACCGATTGGGGCTTCCGCTTCGATTCTTCCATCCGCTGGCAGAGCAATGAGACGGCAGGTCTCTTGCACTACTACCACCTGGATGGCACCGAGGACAAGAAGATTCGCACCACTGTGGCTAGCGTGGGCATCGACTATAACCCAGGTGTGACCTATGTCAACACCAAGCAGCAGCGCCTGCCTATCAACCTGGACAGCCCAGAGTTCGGGCTCTCCCATGCCATCGGCTTGAAGGGATTCATGGGTGGCGAACTGCGCAGCAACATCACCACCGCTAGCATCTACAAGCGCCAGTGGCTGGGCAGCTTCGGTTACCTCGACTTCAATGTAGTGGGCAAGATCCAGTGGAACAAGGTGCCATTCACCGAGCTCCTCTTGCCACCTATCAACCTCTCTTACTTTGAGCAGGAGGCTACGGTGAGCTTGGTGCGCGACTGGGAGTTCCTCAACGACCGCCAGGTGTTCTGGTCATTGGCTTGGGACATGAACGGCAAGCTCCTGAACCGCATCCCGCTCATCAAGAAGCTGAAGTGGCGCGAGTATGTGGCAGTGAAGGGATTCTGGGGCAACTTGACCGACAAGAACAACCCATTCCTGACTGAGAACCAGGGCGACCAGATGCTCTATAAGTTCCCTGCCAATGCTCATGTGATGGGCAATACCCCATACTGGGAGGTAGTGGCAGGTGTGCACAACATCTTCAAGTTCTTCGGAGTGGACTATGTGCGCCGCATCACCTATCTCAACAATGCGGGCATCGACAAGTGGGGCATCCGCTTCGGATTCCTCATGTCATTCTAGCATATAGAGATGACCTAGCAAAACGCTAGGTCATCTCTCTGCATATATATACGTATCAGTGCATCTCTCTGCATGTTCGTGGGAAAATAATGAAAATAGGACATATATATAATAACGTAATAAATAAGGAATATGAAAATTCTGCTAGCAGACAAACAAGACATCACTCGCGCAGGCTTGACCTACGTGATTGAGAAAATGGAAGGACTTGAAACCAAATATGTGGAAGACAAAGCCGACCTTCTCTTGGCGCTCAGAGAGAACGAGGACACGGTGGTGGTGCTCGACTATACCCTCTTCGACATCAATGATGCCGATGAGCTCCTGATTCTGAACCAGCGTTTCCCTTACACCCGTTGGCTCTTGTTTAGTGAGGACTTGAGCGCCGACTTCGTCAAGATTCTCATAGCTAGCAGCATGCAGTTTAGCATCCTCCTGAAGGAGAGTGCGATAATGGAGATCAAGGAAGCCATCCGCTTCTGCGTGGCAGGCAATCGATTCATCTGCCAGCGCATGATGGAGGTGCTCCTCACGCCGCAGCACGAGGAAGAGGAGAAAATCAACCTCACCAAGACCGAGACCGAAATCCTCAAGGACATCGCCCTGGGCATGACCACCAAGGAGATAGCCGAGAAGCGATTCTCCAGTTTCCATACCGTCAATACCCACCGCAAGAACATCTTCCGCAAGTTGGGAGTGAACAATGTCCACGAGGCCACCAAGTATGCCCTCCGTGCAGGTTTGGTAGATTCAGCAGAATACTATATTTAGTTCATAGACAAGTGATAAAAATGAAGGCTCCAGGTTGTCTCACGACACCCTGGAGCCTTTTGTTTCTAACTAATTTATTATCAACTATTCATTACTTTCGAGTGCAAAATTACTAGTTTTCTGGTAAATTAATTACATTTTCTGAAAAATTAATCACGTAAACGTTTGCGAATTTCGATATTTTTCCGTACTTTTGCAGATGACTAGATGCATTCGTGCAGAAAGTCCGTTTCTAACCATCAACTAACATTAAGAACTCAGGTGCGGAGTGTCGAAGAAATAATAACATGAGCGCCGAAAAAATAATAACATAAATGAAGCAACGTAGAACATCATTAAAGGATCTAGCCGACCAGTTGGGAGTAAGCATCGCCACGGTGTCCCGAGCCCTCCGCAATAGCCATGAGGTGGGCGAGGAGATGACACAGAAGGTGAAGAAGCTAGCCAAGGAACTCAACTATCGACCCAACCCCTTTGCCCAGAGCTTGCGCAAGGAGGCACCGAGGGTGATAGGCGTCATCGTGCCTAACCTCGTGACCCATTACTATGCAGCCGTGCTCGATGGCATAGAGGATTATGCTTCCCGCTTGGGCTATTCCGTGATCAGTGCCAACAGCCATGAGGACCATGAGCGAGAGGCTAGGGCTCTCGACAACTTCCTCAATATGCACGTGGAAGGCATCATTGCCTGCCTGGCGCAGGACACGGTGGACTATTCCCACTTCGGGCAGCTCCGCGATATGGGCGTGCCGCTGGTGTTCTTTGCCCGTTGCTGTCTGGAGGATAAGTTCTCCCAGGTGGTGGGCAATGGCGATGTAGCCGCCCAGGAGGCCACCCAGCACATGATAGAGACCGGCTCCAAGCGCATCGCCTTCATCGGTGGACCTAACCATCTCGACATGGTGCGCCGCCGCAAGCATGGCTATCTGGAGGCTCTCCGTGAGAATCACATCCCCATCGACCGTGACTTGGTGGTGTGCGACAAGATAGACTTCGACGTGGCTCGCAATGCCACGCTCCGACTCCTGGAGAGCGAGAATCGCCCCGATGCCATCCTCGCCTTCAATGACATCATCACCTATGCAGCCTTCGATGCCATCAAGGCTAAGGGGCTCCGCATACCAGAGGATGTGGCAATCATCGGATTTACAGATGGAGACACCGCCGCCTTCGTAACTCCTCGGCTCACAGCCATCATGGACCAGGCGCACGTGCAAGGCACCAAGGCGTGCGAACTGCTCATGAGAAGCATCAAGGGCGATGATAAGATATATAAAGAGGTGGTGCCAATGATTCTCAAAATCAGGGAAAGTTCGGAAAAGAACTGATCGAGAGAACCTAGAAAACCAATCAGCCGAACATTTTTGAAATAGGCTGTCATTAGAAGAAACAAACAATAAACCTATAATAAGATATGAATAGAAACTTAGCCTATCTAAAGCATGTACTAATAATGCTTGTCGTGCTGCTCACCATGCAGCCCGTACAGGTAAGGGCAGCTTTCGAGAACATTGAGTTCAGTAGTTTGACCAATCGCGACGGACTCAGCAATAGTCAGGTGGGAGCCATCCTCAAGGACCATAATGGCTACATCTGGCTGGGTACTCAGTCGGGACTCAACAGATTTGATGGATTCCGAATGAAGACTTATTTGTATAGCAGCAGTAACGAACACTCGCTGCTCAGTAATTCTGTCGATGAACTTCAGCAAGATTATAATGGCAATATCTGGGTGCATACTTCTGCCGGCTATTGCATTTATAATTACGATACCGAGCAGTTCGACCGTAAGCCTGAGGAGTGGCTCAAGAGCATCCAGGTGATGGGACCTCCGTTCAAGATGCTCATCGACAAACAGAAGGACATGTGGTTCTTCGTCTATGGTCAGGGCTGCTATTACCACAGCGCCAAGACCAAGAACACCTATCTCTTCAAGTTTACCAAGAAGCCACAGTCTGGCTGCTTGATGGATGGCCACATCTGCGACATCAAGGAGTTCAATGGCGACTTGCTCATCACCTATCTGGATGGCACCCTCGCCCGAATCAATGGCGATGGTCAGTGTGTGGTCTGGTACAACACCTACCTCAAGGACCATCATCTTTCCAATGACAATGGCTGCTATATCTTCATCGACCTCAAGGGCTGCATCTGGATTTCTGCCAATAGCGGAACTTTTGTGCTCAATCCTGCCAATGGTCAGTGGAAGCCTGTGCGTGAATATCTCGCAGCCCTCGGCTTCCAGCTTCCTCAGCTCGGAGCAGTCATCGTGCGCGATGTGGCTGCCGACAAGAAGGGCAATCTCTGGGTGGCTACCGACCATAATGGTCTTATCTTGCTCAATTACAATACCCATCTCTTCCGCCAGTTCCTCCACAGCAATGCCAAGGGCAGCATCGTGGACAATTCGCTCCAAAAGGTGTATGTGGACGAGGAAGATGGCGTATGGGTAGGTAGCTACAAGAACGGTGTGGCTTATTATTCACCAGCTTCCACCAAGTTTAATACCATTCCATTGGGCGACATCTGTACCATCACCCAGGACCTCATCGGCAATCTCTGGTGTGGCACCAACGACCATGGCATCGTATGCTACAATCCTATCACGGGTCAGAGCTGGGTATTTGGCCGAGCTCAGACGGGTCTTACCTCCGATGTCATCGTGAGCAGCACCACCATGAAGGATGGCACCATGTATTTTGGTACCTTCAATGGCGGCTTGACTCAGTACAAGAACGGCAGATGGAAGGCTTTCAATACCACCAATAGCGGACTTTCCAACAATAGTGTGTGGTGTCTTGCCGAGACTCCTCAGCATCAGCTCATCCTGGGCACCCTGGGTAGCGGATTCCAGGTCTTCGACCCTGCTACCGAGCGTTTCACCACTTATAATATAGAGAAATCTGGGCTCACCAGCGATTACATCAACTCCATCTATGTGCTCAATAACAACCAGGCACTCATCGCTCACTCCCAGAACTATTCGCTCTTCGATTTCCATACCCACAAGATCACCAATGTGAATGGCACCAAGGACGGACAACCTTTCGACAATCCTTCCTTCCTTAGTGCCATCATCGATAGCCGAGGCATCCTTTGGGTGGCTTCGGCTGGTGGCATCATGATGTATGACGCCAACTCTGGGCAGCGTGAGAACATCAATGAACTGAATGGCACGCTTGGAGCCGTGGGCTGTTCTGTCTTGGAAGATAAGCAGCACAACATCTGGCTGGTATCCGAGTTTATCGTGACCCGTGTCAGCCTCTCCAAGGATGATGATGGCAAGTGGAATCTCACCATGACCAGCTTCAATTCGCTCGATGGCTTGCAGGGCCGCCAGTTCAATCAGCGTTCCATCTGTCTGATGCGCAATGGCTCGGTGGCTATCGGCGGTCAGGATGGTATCAATATCATCAATCCTCGCATCGTCCGTCCGGGCAAGAAGCAGGCCCACGTGCTCTTCAGTGGCTTGGTGCTCTTCGACCATACCCTGACTGCCGGCGAGGAGTTTGAGGGAAGAGTGCCTCTCAAGGAGTCGCTCGACTTCAATCCTGAACTCGACCTCTCTTATAAGGATAAGGCGTTTACCATCCAGTTGGCTTCCAATGAGGTAACCCTGCCTGCCCGTGCCCGCTTCCTCTATCGCCTGAAGGGACTCAACGACAAGTGGATGATGACGGCAGAGGGCCGACCAGAGGTTACCTTCACCAATCTCTCTTCTGGCAGCTATGTGCTCCAGGCTAAGGTGGTGAATGCCGATGGCAGCGTGAGTGAGGAGATGAGTGAGCTCAAGATTCACATCCATCCTCCTTTCTATCTCTCTACCATGGCTATCATCTTCTACATCCTGCTCGTCATCGGTGCACTCTGGTATTACCGCCGTCGTATGCTCGAGAAGCAGAGAGTGAAGTATGAACTCCAGAGCAAGGAAGATAGCATCAAGAAGACCAAAGAGGTGAACGAGCTGAAACTCAACTTCTTCACCAATGTGAGCCACGAACTTCGCACGCCGCTCACCCTGATCATCTCTCCATTGGTGGCGATGATACGTGACGAGAAAGACCCAGCCAAGCGACGCAAACTGGAACTCATCCACCGCAATGCCACCCGACTGCTCAATCTGGTGAATCAGATACTCGACTTCCGCAAGTTCGACCAGAACAAGGAGAAGTTGACCAAGACGCGTACCGACATCGTGAGCTTCGTGGACAATATCTGCAACTCCTTCCGTATCCTTGCCAACAACAAGGTAACTCTCGGTTTCGAGTCATATACCAGCCGACTCAATATGAACTTCGACCCCGACAAGGTGGGCAAGATAGTCAACAACCTCTTGAGCAACGCCTATAAGTTTACCCCAGACGGCGGTAGCATCACCGTCTCTCTGGATATAGCGCTGGGCGAGATGATAGAAGGCAAGAAGACCGACATGATTCGCATCAGCGTGGCAGATACCGGCAAGGGCATCAGCGACGAGGAGAAGAAGCACGTCTTCGAACGTTTCTATCAGGTAGACCAGGGCAAGAACCACCCAGAGGGAGGCAGTGGCATCGGACTCAACCTGGTCAAGAAGTTCACGGAGCTTCATGGCGGTAGGGTAGATGTCAAGGACAATCCTGGTGGCGGCACCATCTTCATCGTTGACCTGCCTATTGATAGCGACGAGACCTCTCGCAACATCAGCCATCTGGAGAGTCTGCGTGGAGCTCCAGTGATAGCTACCCTCCACGAGGCAGATGCCGAGACCATCGCCGATGTAGAGGAGGGCGCATCTCCGGATGCCCTCTATGGCGTGCATGTTCGCAAGAATCCAGAGAAGACCACTCGCAAGGTGGTTCAGGCTAAGGTGCTCTTGGTAGATGATAGCGACGACTTCCGTGAGTTTATGCGTGATGTCTTGAGCGACTACCAGGTAGTGGAGGCTGTCAACGGCAAGGACGCTTGGCAGAAGATTATCGACGACCGCCCAGACATCATCCTCAGCGATGTGATGATGCCAGAGATGGATGGCAACGAACTCTGCCGCTTGGTAAAGAGCAATGACGAGACGGCTTCCATCCCATTCGTGATGCTCACAGCCCGTTTGGCTTCCGAGCAGAAGGTGGAGGGACTTACCAATGGCGCCGACGATTATATCACCAAGCCATTCAATATTGATATGCTCAATCTGCGCATCCGCAACCTGCTGGGCTGGGCTCGCCGCTCCATCAATCATCTGGATGCTGCCAAGTCTAAGGGCAACGGACCTGTCATCCCTAAGGGAGAGCTGGGCGATATGGAGATGACCGATGCTGACCGCAAGTTCCTGGAGCAGGTAGACATCTACATCCGCGACAACATGAGCGACCCAGACACTTCGGTAGAGTCATTGAGTGCGCATCTCTGCATCTCGCGCGTACAATTATATAAACGTATGATTTCGCTCACGGGTACCACTCCTTCCGAGTATCTCCGCAGCAAGCGCATCACCTATGCAGAGCATCTCATCCAGACCACTGATCTCACCATCAGTGAGGTGGCATACAAGGTAGGTTTCAACAATCCTCGTTACTTCTCCAAGTACTTCCAGGATGCCTACGGCGTAACCCCTTCTCAGTACAAGAAGAGTCTGAACGAATCAGAATAGTCTCATCTGAATCATTGTGACAACTCATCCCTGAGGGGGTGAGAACTAGTGCCGAATGGGTCGAAATATCTTCTTTTTATGGAAGAGTTAACATTTCATACCCCCTAAATAAACATTTGCACGCAAGGATACGGGAAATTTCTCGTATCTTTGCAGCAAATTTTTAATAACAACTTAAAACAACAGAATGAAACTAACTAAGACGTTGATGATTTCAGCAGTGCTGTTCTTGAGTGCCTCAGGCCTGCAAGCAGCCGGTTTCAGCCAGGATGGTAACTATCTGACCGTTCAGTTGAAACAACAGCAGAGTAATGGACCTTCGCAGATTCGCCTCCAGGTGGTCAGCGATAAGATTATCCGTGTCCAAGCCACTGCTGAACCAAGTTTCCGCAACAAGCAGAGTTTGATTATCGTGCCTCAGAATAGCAAGGCTAATTATAAGGTAGAGGAGCAGGGCGACAACCTCGTCATCACTACCGCTGCCATGCGTGCCGTACTGAATGAGGCTACAGGTCATATCACCTTCTACGACCTCAAGGACCGTGTGCTCCTCAATGAGGTGGCTCAGGGTGGAAAGACCTTCAAGCCTTTCACCGTGCCAGACCGTGAGATGGGTGTAGACATCGCCAAGGTGCCAGAGGCGCAGAAGCATGGCTGGTCATGGCGTGCTCTCTTCGATAGCCCAGACAATGAGGCTTTCTATGGCCTCGGTCAGCATCAGAGCGAGGAGCTCAACATGAAGGGCAAGAACGAAGACCTCTTCCAGTACAATACCAAGGTGAGCGTGCCTTTTGTTATCTCCAATAAGAACTATGGTATCCTTTGGGATTCTTATTCATACTGCCGTTGGGGTAATCCTGAGGATTATCTCCAGCTCAACCGTGCCTTCAAGCTCTATGACAAGGATGGCAATGCAGGTCATCTCACCGGTACTTACGTGGCTAAGGATGGCCAGAAGATAGTACGTGGCGAGGATAGCATCTATTTCGAGTATGCCATGCCAGAGACCTCTGAGGTCTGCAAGCAGACCGACAAGGGCGGTATCCAGAACTTGCCTCAGGGCTTTGCCTTGAATGGCTCCAAGGTGGTATATGAGGGTTATGTTGAGGCTCCAGCCAATAGCTTCTACCAGTTCATCCTCTACTATGCTGGCTATATGAAGATCTATATCGATGGCAAACTCGTGGTGCCTGAGCGCTGGCGTACGGCTTGGAATCCTAACTCTTATAAGTTTGAGACTCCTATCAAGAAGGGTGTCAAGACTCCTATCCGCATCGAGTGGCAGCCAGATGGCGATGTTTCATACTGCGGACTGCGTGTAGCTGCTCCTCGTTCTGAGGCTGAGAAGAATCAGCTCAGCATCTGGAGTGAGATGTCACCAGACATGGACTATTACTTCATCGCTGGTCAGAATACCGACGATGTAATCTCTGGTTATCGCACCCTGACAGGCAAGGCTCCAGTTTATCCTAAGTGGGTGCTTGGTTTCTGGCAGAGCCGTGAGCGCTATCAGAGCAGCCAGGACATCGAGGAAAACCTCAAGAAGTTCCGCGACCTCCACATCCCAGTGGACAATATCGTACAGGACTGGAACTACTGGCCTCTTGATTCTTGGGGCAGCCATGAGTTTGAGCAGTCTCGTTATCCTAACCCTCAGGCTATGCTCGACAGCGTGCATGCCATGAACGGGCGCTTCATGATCTCTGTATGGCCTAAGTTCTATGATACAGTGAAGAACTATAAGGAGCTCGACAGCAAGGGCTGGATGTATCACCAAGCCATCAAGGACGATATCCACGACTGGCTCGGCTTCCGTGGTTCCTTCTATGATGCTTACGATGCAGGAGCTCGCAAGATGTTCTGGCGCCAGATGGACGAGAATCTCTATTCTAAGTATAAGTTTGGTGTAGATGCTTGGTGGATGGATGCCTCCGAGCCTAATGTACGCGACTGTACCCCTATGTGGTATCGCAAGGCACTCTCTGGTCCTACTGCCCTTGGTACTTCTACCGAATACTTCAATGCTTATAGCATCGTCAATGCCGATGCCATCTACAATGGTCAGCGCTCAGTGAACCCTAACCAGCGTGTCTTCCTCTTGACTCGTTCTGGTTTTGCAGGTGAGCAGCGTTATAGCACCGCCACTTGGTCGGGTGATATCGCTACCCGCTGGGAGGATATGCGTGCGCAGATGACAGCCGGTTTGAACTATTCTATCGCTGGTCTCCCATTCTGGGGTATGGATCAGGGTGGTTTCTGTGTGGAGAATCGCTACGTGGCAGCTCAGAAGGAGTTTGATGAAACAGGCGTGGAGAATGCCGACCTCAAGGAGTGGCGTGAGCTCCAGGCTCGTTGGAACCAGTTTGGTTGCTTCGTACCTCTCTATCGCACCCATGGTCAGTGTCCTACACGTGAGGTTTGGAACATTGCCCCAGCTAATCATCCTGCCTATAAGACCATCGTGGCTTACGATAAGCTCCGTTATCGTTTGATGCCTTACCTCTATAGTATGGCAGGTATGGTTCATCTCAAAGATTACACCATGATGCGTGCCCTCGTGATGGACTTCAATGGCGATGACAACATTTATGACATCAAGGATCAGTGGATGTTTGGTTCTGCCCTCATGGCATGTCCTGTGGGCGAGTACCAGAAGTACACTCGCAATGTATATCTCCCTAAGCAGAAGGGTTGGTATGACTTCTATACAGGCAAGTACTATGCCGGTGGTCAGACCATCGTGGCTGATGCTCCATACGAGAAGATTCCAGTCTTCGTACCAGAGGGAGCCATCCTCCCTGTAGGTCCTGAGATGGAGTGGAGTGACCAGAAGAAGGCTGAGCTTATCGACCTCTATGTATATGCTGGCAAGGACGGTCAGTTTACCATCTATGAGGACGAGGGTACCAACTACAACTACGAGAAGGGCAAGTATGCCACTATCGACATCAAGTATAATGATGCTCAGAAGACCGTTACCATCGGTGCTCGCAAGGGAAGCTTCGACGGCATGCTCCAGAAGCGTCGCTTCAATGTGGTCCTTGTCAATGCTGCCAAGCAGCAGGGCGTAAGCCTCGACAAGGCTCCTAAGGGTAAGATGGTATCTTACGCAGGTAAGCAGGTTGTTGTAAAACTCAAGTAATATAGAATGAAGAAATTCTTAGCTATAATCATGCTTATGGCGGGCGCTCTGTCTTTGAGCGCCCGTGAAAGCCAGCTCTTCGACAAGGGCTGGCTTTTTACGCTTGCCGACAGTGCAGGCATGGAGCAGGTGAATTATGTGGATATCAACTGGCGCCATCTCGATTTGCCTCACGATTGGGCGATAGAGGGCGACTTCTCCCCAGCCAATCCTTCTGGAGCCAGCGGTGGAGCCTTGCCAGGTGGTATCGGTTGGTATCGCAAGCACTTTTCCGTCAATCCTAAGGAGAAAAACAAGCGTTATGTCATCGCCTTCGATGGCGTGTATATGAATGCCACGGTCTATGTCAATGGCCACAAGCTAGGCACTCGCCCATACGGCTATAGCTCTTTCGAGTACGACATCACCCCTTATATAAATAAGGTGGGGGATAACGTGGTGGCTGTGCGTGTCAATAACAGCGACCAGCCCAATAGCCGCTGGTATTCGGGCTGTGGCATCTATCGCCACGTATGGCTCAAGAAGTCTGCCGAGTCTTACATCACCCAGTGGGGACAGTATGTTTCTACCACTCCGCAGGGCGAGGTGAAGATCAAGGTGGATGCCCATGTGGCAGGAGGCAAGAAGATGACCGTGCGCCATATCATTCTCGATGCCGCTGGCAAGGTAGTGGCTAAGGGCGTGGGTGGCGAGACCCAGACCTTGAAGGTGACTCATCCGCACCTGTGGAATATCGGGGATGGCTATCTCTACACTGTGAAGAGTGAACTCCTCGTGGGTGGCAAGGTGATGGATACCGAAACCACCAAGACAGGCTTCCGTGACATCAAGTTTGATGCCCAGAAGGGATTTTTTCTCAATGGCAAGAATATGAAGATCAATGGTGTCTGCGAGCATCATGATTTCGGATGCCTCGGAGCTGTGGTCAATGAGGATGCCATGCATCGCAAACTCACCATTCTCCGTGATATGGGCGTGAATGCCATCCGCAGCAGTCATAATCCTCCAGCCCCTGAGCTCCTCAATATGTGCGACTCCATGGGACTTCTCGTGATGGACGAGAGTTTTGATATGTGGCGACGCAAGAAGTCGCAGAACGACTATGCCCGTTTCTTCGACGAGTGGCATCAGCGCGACCTCTCCGACTTGGTGAAGCGCGACCGCAATCACCCTAGTGTCTTCATGTGGAGCATAGGCAATGAGGTGCTCGAACAGTGGTCGAATGCCGCTGCCGATACCCTCTCCTTGGAGCAAGCCAACCTCATTCTCAATGCGGGTCATGATGCCTCCACCTTGGCTCATGGCAATGAACTCAGTGTCAATTCGCTCCTCACCCAACATCTCGCAGAGATCGTTCGCCAGTACGACCCTTGGGGCTCCACCCGTCCTATCACCGCTGGTTGTAATGAGCCAGACCCTAACAACCATCTCTTCAAGAGTGGTGCCCTGGATGTCATCGGTTTCAATTATCACCACCAGTGGGTCAAGGATGTGCCTCAGAATTTCCCTGGCAAGCCATTCATCTTCTCCGAGAGTGTATCAGCCCTCCAGACTCGTGGCTATTACATGATGCCAAGCGACAGCGTCTACAAGGCACCGGTGGAGTGGTGGCTGCCATATACCGACCCTTCCTTCATGTGCTCGGCTTATGACAACATGCATGCCTCTTGGAGCAGCACCCACGAGGAGACTTGGGATGTGGTGAAGCACAATGACTTCGTGGGTGGTCAGTTTATCTGGACCGGTTTCGATTATATCGGCGAACCTACCCCTTATGCTTATCCAGCCCGCAGCAGCTATTTTGGTATCATCGACCTAGCCGGCTTGCCAAAGGATAGTTATTATATGTATCAGAGCGAGTGGACGCAGAAACCAGTGCTCCATCTCTTCCCTCACTGGAACTGGCTCCCTGGTCAGACCATCGACATGTGGTGTTATTACAACCAAGCCGATGAGGTGGAACTCTTCATCAATGGCAAGAGCCAAGGCATCCGCAAGAAGACTGTCTATGGAGCTCAGAACGAGGGCGATGCCTATCAGAAGAGCACCGAGTATCACGTGATGTGGCGTGTGGCATTCCAGCCCGGCGAGGTCAAGGTAGTGGCTCGCAAGGATGGCAAGGAGATAGCCTCCCAGACCATCAAGACCGCTGGAGCTCCTCACCATCTGGTATTGAAGGAGACCTATCAAGGTACCTTGGCTCACGGCACGTCAGAGCCTACCACCTTCGTAGAGGTCAATGTAGTGGATAAGGATGGCAATCTCTGTCCGAACGCAACGAATCAAGTATTCTTCTCGGTAGAGAAGTCGCCATCAGCTGCTTCAGCCCCAGTCATCCTGGGCACCGACAATGGTTGCCAGACCAGTCTGGAGCGTTTCACCGACCCTCATCGCAAGGCATTCTTCGGCAAATGTGTGGTGGTCATCAAAGGCAAGGGCACCCTCAAGGCTCAAGCCGTGGACCTCACATCTGCCTCACTCGATTTGTAATCCATTCTTATAAAATCTCAGTTTCGATTGTCCCCGAAACTGAGATTTTTTGGTTCATTTAAGTACATTTTTTGATTTGAACCATTATGAACGAATATTTTTTTTGAAAAAACTTGGTGGTTTCGAAATAAAAGCGTATCTTTGCAAATCAAGTATGAATACTTTAAAACAACAGCTAATGGATAATTCTAGGGTCGAAAACAAAAACAATGAAAATGGGGGGGGGTAAAAAAGATATGATAATGAGCGCAAACTATAGAGGAAACAACCTCGTAAGACGATTGGTGATAGTTGCTGATTTCGTCATTTTAAATTTGGTGCTGTTTGCTTATATGAAGTGGGGTAGACAGTTGGTACCAGACTACTTCGATCAGGCTACAAAGATTACATTCTTTGCAGCCAATGCTGCATTGTTTCTTGGCGAATACTTCCATTCTACTATTATTCACCTGCGTCGCATCGGCTTTTTGATGGTGATGAAGCGAACGTTTTATCTTGCAGCTACCTCTACATTGTGCTTGTTTGTATTCTTGCGATTACTCAGCAATGGGGGCAAGATGTTCTCGTTTGCGCTTATCTTTGGAGCATCTTTCTATTTGGTGCTCATCGTGGCTCGACTTTGTGAACTCAATCTATTGAGATATTATCGCACAAAGGGATATAATAGTCGTTCCGTGCTCTTTGTGGGTAATGATCCAGCTCTTGTTGAGATGTATGATACGATGACAGAAGATCCCTCTGCTGGATATCATGTGTTGGGTTATTATGCCGATGAGGATATACCAAAGGCTCCTGAAGGATTGGTGAGAAAGGGCAATATTGCGCAACTTAACCAGTTGATGGCGGATTCTATGAATAATGCCATCAATGGTGAGCCAAACAAAATGCAAGAGATATTCTGTAGCCTCTCGCATGATGACTCCGACGAAATAGTGAAGATTATGCATTTCTGTAACAAGAATGTGATCCACTTTTTCTATTTGCCACGTCTCTTTGGTGAATATCAGCTGCATTTGGATGCTCGCAACTTCATGGGCAAGACAATATATACTGACCATTTGGAGCCACTTGCCAGTGCATCAAATCGTGCTGCCAAGCGTGCTTTCGATATAGTGGTGAGTGGATTGGTATGCCTCTGTATGCTGCCTTTCATCCCGATTATTGCCTTGATCATCAAGATCCAGAGCCCTGGACCTATCTTCTTCAAGCAGGCAAGAACGGGTTTGAATGGTGATACCTTTATGTGCTTCAAGTTCCGCTCCATGCATGTCAACAAAGATGCAGACATGGCACAGGCCACCAAGAACGACCCTAGAAAGTTTGCCTTTGGCAATTTTATGCGTAAGACGAATATCGATGAGTTCCCTCAGTTTATCAATGTGCTGAAGGGCGATATGAGTATCGTAGGTCCTCGTCCGCACATGTTGCATCATACCGAGGTATACGGCTCTCTTATCGATAAATATATGGTTCGCCATTTCTCTAAACCTGGTATCACGGGGTGGGCCCAGGTTACGGGCTATCGTGGCGAAACGAAGGAACTTTGGCAGATGGAGGAACGTATCAAGAGAGACATCTGGTATATCGAAAACTGGTCGTTTTGGCTTGATCTCAAGATTATCCTCTTGACGGCTAAGAGCATCATCTTGCCAGATAAGAATGCATACTAGGATATATCTCGATGTAATAAAGTTGAAGTAACGAAATTAAAACTTTTCCCTAAGTAAAGTAATGCAAACAATACACAATCCATTACAAGATAGAATAGTAGACTACAACTGGTTTTTGGTGCGTACTCAGCCTAACCAAGAGACTAGGCTCGAGGACGCTATTCGTGAATACCAGCAGTTCAACAAGAATATTTTGGAAGTGTATTGCCCTCGCAACACCACGGTCCGTATCAGAAAGCGCAGCCAGGATGTCAAGGTTCCTTTCTATACGGGCTATATCTTCGTTTACGCCACTTTTCAGGCGCTTAGCGAGTTTATCAATCAGGAATATCCCGAAGCCTCCATCCAGTTTTCTCGCAAGAAGATGGATGATGGCGACGATAGCATTCGTGCCCTCTGTCTCACAGTGCCTGAAAAACAGATGGCTATTTTCCGTGATTTCATAGATAGTTACCACGACCAGATGGTGCTTCTCGACCGTCCCTATACCGACTATGCCTTCTCTCCCAAGAAGGGGGAGTATAATGAGGTGGTCAAGATAGTGGAAGGTCCATTTGCAGGCAGAACTGGTTTCGTGGCTCGTTTTGATGGCGACAAGCGTTTGGTATTCAATCTCTTTGATTATGAGAAGGATTCCGTTATTCCTGTCACGATCTCCATTCCTAATCTTTGGGCGTTCCAGTTGGTGCGCCTCACCAATATCAAGGACCATAGGGTGGGAGATGCCACCCAGCGCGACCGTGCCATCGACCGCATCCTGGGCACCATCCAGGCATGTGGCTATGGGGATGAGGCGCTCATTATGCTCGATGATATGGTAACCTTGCTCTGCAATGAGGTTACCTGGAGCGGCTTGTGCAAGTTTCTCCGAGCCCAGCAGATGAATGCCCTTGCCAATGCCTTTGCTGGGTTTAGCAAGGAGGATGTAGCGCTCATCTTTTCGCTCATCAGATATGAGAGGGAGAATCCCGGTACAGTTCATCATGCATGGCATCGCAACTTCATTCGTCCTTTCTTGACCCCAACTTCCGGTTTTGAAGGCGTATCAAATATCTTGACAGATAAGACCACCCGTCTTTCTCGTCAAGAGCTTTATGCTGCCCTCACGCATACGACGGCAACCGACTATGCCGCCCTTTCTGGTAGTTCTGTAGAGGAGAACGTCATCAAGAATGAAAGCTATGATGAGATTATCCGCAAGGTCAGTGTTCGTGAGACTTTCTATGATGCCGACCAACAAAAGGAGATTCCTTCCACTACCACCTATTATGCCCACATTGGCAAGATGACCGATGCGGAAGGTAATGTCGTGCTCTTTGCCAACTGGGATAAATTCTTGCGAGAATATTTCTTGACAGATGAGAAGGCGAATGCCAAGTTGGTGGCAGGTATGTCCCATCAGCAGAGAAGCAAGAAGAGTAATCGTGTGGTAGGCGAGAAACTCCTGGAGTCATTCCGCAATTACGTACCTACGCTCTATATGATATTGCGCAATGAGGAGCATCCCGTCAAGGCGGTAGAGAATCTCTCTGTAGGCACTCATCTTCTCAATGCCTTCGCCATCACCCTCTCCCCCGACGTCACCGGCGAGATCCTGGAGTCGCGCATTCAGGAAGCCGAGCAAACTCTCATCACCACGCTAGTCCGCATCTGCGAGGAGATCACCTCCTCAGCCCATCTAGCCATCTGGCGCCGCTACCTCTCCACCGTCTGGCTCCATGTTTAGGCATAAGGCACTCGCAGATGATGCGTAAAATAATCGCAATTCTATTGAAGGTGGGGCATAATATCACTATAGACTCTATGACTTTTGCACTTTTTAAAAAAGCAAAACTCTTGGTCCAAATAAGTCCATTTTCAAGTTTAGAACAAAAAACTTCCCCAAAAGTTTCTTCGTTTAAATAAAAAGCATTACCTTTGCATAAGCAAAGCTGCACTCGGCAATTTGAAAGCAAGTTTTCATTGCGCTCGTTTGCATTTACTTTGCACTCTATAGCATATAAAAACATTTGTGGTATGAAAAAGAAAAATATCCAGAGCCTCTATCAGGCTCGCCCAAATGTCTTAAAAGCGGCAGGCATTCAGCGCTAAGGATTCTTCATGATGCTGTCGTTGCCCCACCAAGGCACCCCAATACCTCTTCAGCGATTGTCTGGAGGGGAACGAGAAAAACGTCCTTTTTCGAACACCCCTCGGTTGAATAGATAAGTATGTTCGCAGAAATAGTAATGGGGACTAGCAAATATTCTGTGAAATATTTGGCGAATTCAAGAAAAAAGCATATCTTTGCACCATCTTATGTTTAATAAAATAGGAGGTATATATTATGTTAATGACAAGTAATGCAGTTCAAGATAGAGTAGTCTCTGAAATGGATGACTTTTGTAGCCAGCTTTCACCTGAGTTGATGCAAGGTTTGGCGGAGATTGCTGTGAAAGAGCATCGTGCAGGACGTTGTATTCCTCATGCGCAAGTTGAAGAATCTATAATGGAGTCTATGGGATGGAAGTAAGATGGTTACCATTTGCGCAAGAACAACTCGAAGTTGTTGTACGATATTTAGTAGATAACTTTGGTGAGATGACTGCTAAAAATTCTCTTCAAAGCATTCTTGATAAAGTGGATGCCTTGAGAGCTTGTCCTGAACGAAGTGTTTGGGACAAGAAGTTCTCGACTTCTTTGGTAAAGGTACGCCATTTGAATATTGGTCCAACTGTTTTGTACTATTTGTTAGATCAAGAAGAAGTCGTTGTGATAGCAGTGATGCATTGTAAGCAATCACCTGCTACAGTAAATAGAACTATACGTTACGTCTTAGACAATTATATGTAGCAGAAGCAACCTTTATGATGCGCCAGCCGACAAACACTCGCAATTCTATTGCGGCAAGCTCTCATCGGCAACCCCTTGCGGGAGAAAGGCTGTGCAAGCGAATGCAGAGTCAAGCTCGCTTGAACTATGCTGAGCGCAGCCAGCCTAAAAGGCTTTGCCTTAAAGACTCCGTTGCCGATACCTAAACTCTGGCAGAGTCGGAGCGTCGCCAGCTACATCCCTTGCCCCTATGGTAGGGGCATAGGGCTCTATAACATTTTACTTCAAGCATAAGCATAGGGAAGATATTTTCTTTCCCCTATGCAAGATATTGTATATTCTTTTGGTATAATCAATGAAGTATGATAACTCAAAGTTATAAAAAATGCACTTTCTAGGAAAATATCTGTGAAATATAACTAAAAAGTTTGCAGGTAACAATATAGTTTCTTAACTTTGCACCAGAAATGCATTTCAAACTTATAACAATGTGATTATGGCAACGAACGACAATAAATCTATTCTGCGTGTACTTCGTGAAAAGTTCAAGTATACACAAGAAGAGGTTAGCAAGTATCTATGTATCAGTCAACCAGCCTACCAGAAGTATGAGACGGGGGAGACCGAAGTCTCTATGGAAGGTCTAGAGAAGTTGGCTCGTCTCTATGGTATTGATGAGTATGACATACTTGAAGGTAACATGGAGCAAGTGAGCTTTGCTTACGCTTTCCGACGTGATGGTGTGGTAAACCTTGAGGAGGTGGCTCACTTCCAGCAGATTGTAAAGAACTATATAATGATGAGCGATGAACTTGAGAAAATCGGATAAAATGCAATTGGAGCTACTCGCTCTTAAGTTCCGTCAAGAGCAAGGAGTCAAGTTTGATGAGCCTGTTAGTATTCACCAAATGCTTCGCAACAAGAATGTAGTAGCAAGTTTTCAACCTTTATCGGAAGGATTTGAAGGCATGGCTATAAAAATCCCAAACAAGGAGCAGGAGGCACGTCTTTTCATGCTCGTCAATACGAGTAGCGTTTATAGTCGGCAGCGTTTTACGGCTTGCCATGAATTATACCATCTCTTATATCAAGAAAATTTTTGCGTATCTTATGATACAGACAATGATAATGGTAAAAAAAGCATAGAGGAGCAGTCAGCTGATTATTTTGCTCGTTGCTTACTTTTGCCTAGGGATGGTGTGCTGTCTTTGATACCAGAAGAAGAGCGTAGGCGTGATGCCATTTCTTTGGCAACAATCTTGAAGATAGAGCAGAATTTCCGTTGTTCTCGTGCTTGCTTACTATATAAACTCAAGGAGATGGACTTTATATCGGATGCAGTTTATGGTGCGTTGCAGCATGACGTGATAAGAGGTGCTGCAGAGTATGGTTATCCCACTTCGCTATATAAGCCAACTTATAGTAAGGAGCTGCTAGGTGATTATAATGTAAAAGCACGTCAGCTTTATGACCTGGGAAAGATATCTCAAGCCAAGTATTTTGGCTTGCTGTATGATATGGGCATTGATTTAGGAAAGGAGGCATAGGATGGCGATGGCACGATTTGGTCAGGAGACGATAGCCAGTAGCAACTTCCGTGATGTAGCTCCTTATTGCGATGCCAATGGCATAGAATATATCGGTGTGATGGATATCTTACAGATTGCCATCAATAAGGGATATTGGACGATAGAGCAATGCAATCAATTCATCATGGATGCCATCAAGGAAAACAATGCTCGTTTCCCAGTGAGCAGAATGGAGGATTATAAGACAGAGAAGGATTTGGGAGGGTTCTGAGTAGGGCAAGCGAATGCAGAGTTAAGCTCGCTTGAACTATGCTGAGCGCAGCCAGCCAAAAAGGCTTTGCCTTAAAGACTCCGTTGCCGATACCAAAACTCTGGCAGAGTCGGAACGCCGCCAGCTACATCCCTCTCGTCCCTGAGGTTTCTGTCCCCTACAAGGGGAACCGAAGGGGGCGTAAAGACTATTGAAGACAGGTGGGGCATAAAACTATAGAAGCAGCAGCTTCTCTTATAATAAATCACTATTACATTTTACTTCGAAAATAAGCATAGGGAAGATATTTTCTTTCCCCTATGCCAGATATTGTATATTCTTTAATTTTCTGGGATTATGGATATAGATGAATTGATAAATAAGGCGAGGCTCTAGGAGGCTCGCTGAAGGATGTTGAAGGCAAGTGGGCTCATTATTATGAGTATGCTAGTCATTCAACGTTCCAAGAATGGGTACAGAAGACAATTCGTTTTCTTCATGCAAATTTTATTGGGGATGCAAAGATTGAAGAGTTTGAGGAATTGGCAAATAATCAACCATCTCCGAAGAACCATGATAAATTAATGGCTGTATTGAAAGCATACAAGGCTATACCGCAACCAATTATTTCGCCTGATCAACTACATCATGAAGGTATTGTGATAAATAATACTCGTAAGCGTCCAAAAACGTATTTGGTGATTTGTTAAAGAAGATGTAACTTTGTCGCCAGTAATTTTAAACATAAGTAAAATGTACAGCGACAAAGACTTTCAGACATTCTGGTTCCGCTACAAGACGGAAGGGGAGCCACATGGAATTTCAATTAATGAAAAATTAAAATGGACTTTAACTCCTATTGCATTAAAGATGTTGGGTGATGAATATGGGTCGGAAAATCTTATAAGCAATGGTATAGTAAATATAATAGAGTTATGACACATCTAGTTTTTATAGCTATGTTCCTATTTGGTTCAATCATAGGCTGGTTGGTAGTCTATTTTGTGCGTAAGTACAAAGAATATACTCCGAAGGTTTTGCGTGATACAGTTTTGCTGTTTCTGGGTGGTGTTTGTTTAGAGACCCTTTTAGCTTTTATGGATAAGGAATTATGGCTAATAGCACTAATGGCTTATGTTATGGGTACAGCTGCTGGCTTTTTTATTCATTGGATTTACCAATTGATAATAGCCAAGATAACAGCTCCGAAGTTTATGGACCCTCGGAGCAAATATGAATTGTTCTCAGGTTGCAATATTTCTACAGAGGAGAAAAATAGTTGTTCGCAAGTTGCATATATACTAGAATGCATTGGTAAAGGATATGAGCTATTATGTTGTGGACGAATAACAGAAGATGAGTTTAAAAACTTGATTAAGAATACAGGTTTGACTCTTGATACTTTTAAAAAACTAATTAGCGGCTATGTTGGAGATATGTATATTTCTCCAGACTTAGCAGCTTATATTCAAGCAAAGAACTTGCTCGGTGGCTAATAATGGAAGTTGATCATTATTGGCTAGCCGCTAAATATTTGCGTAAAAATACTTATGTGTGTAACTGCTTGTAAAATAGTGGAGAAGCAATAATGAAGAAATATAGTAGGTTTAATTTGTAATAGTTATGTGCTATGGAAGAAGATAAGGCAATAGAATTAGAGGAATATGACTTGTATTCTGATTTTAAGGAAAGAATGGTGGAAGAAGACAAAGATGCTTTAGATGCAGTGATTCCTCCTTCTGACATTATTGCTTTTAATGAGCAAAGGTCATGTGCAGATTTATATAGAATGTGTCAGAAAGGTCAGATTGATCTTTATCCAGATTTTCAAAGAGGTGAGGTTTGGTCAAATAGGGCACAGACTCTATTTGTCGATAGTTTGATAAAACAACTACCTATACCAAGTATGTGTATCAGTCTTGATATAAAAAGCCAAAAACGTTATGTTATAGATGGGCTGCAAAGAATTACAACAATATATAAGTTCTTGGGTGACAGTGATTGGAAACTATCTTCTTTGAATGATGTCGATAAAAAATTGTCTGGAAAACGTATAAGTGACATTCGGAAAATTTCTCCTGATGTAGTGGATATTGTTGAAAATCTAACGATTCCGGTTACTGTCTTGCGTTGTGATTATTCAAATAAAGAACATATGCAATATTTATTCCAGATATTTTATAGGCTTAATTCCGGTGGCAATAAGCTATATAATCAAGAGATTCGAAATTGCATTTTTCAAGGTTCGTTTAATACCTTGTTAAAGGATTTGGCAAGATCCGATGAATGGTTAGTAGTAAATAAGATTACCAAAGATAAGGTAAATAATTCCCGATTTAATCATGAAGAAAGAATCTTGCGCTTTTTCGCTTTTTATTTTGAATTTGAGCAATACAATGGAAAATTGGCAGCATTCTTGAATGAATTTATGAGGAATCATAAAAATATGTGCAAGAGCGATATGGATAAGTTTGCTTCAATTTTAAAAGAGAGCCTTTTGTTGGCAAAATTCATACAAGAAATTTCTACTTCAAAGAATGTATTTGAGGCCGTATTAATAGGAATAGCCAAGAATAAGGATGCTTTACAAACAAAGTCGGAAAGTGCCATCAATGCCTTGTATTCCGAACTATTGCGTGATGAAAATTTCTCAGAAGAATCATTGAAAGAAGGTCTTGGAGCAACGGAAAAGGTCAAAAACAGAATAAAGGCAGCAATCAAAATATTTAGTCATGATTGATTATGTTATTATTAAAAACAAGCTGAACAGGTTAGACACAGAATACAACAATAGTATGTCTGATCCTGATTTGCCGATCTTTTATTCAAAGCTTGCTGTTTTAGAATTTTCAGGTTGGTTGGAAGATTCTATAGACTATATGCTATATAGTTATATTGATAATCATATAGTTGACATTAAAGTTCGAGAGGAAATAAGGAATATAGTGAAAAATAATTATGGCTTTCATTATTATGCTAATTTGTTCAAATTGTTTAGCTCTGTGTTAGGAGTGAATAATTGGGAGAATATTGAAGATGCTTTGAAACCTCAGAAATTTCAAGACTTTGTTAATACAGTTAATACCTATTCGGGAATGAGAAATAAAGCTGCACATTCTTCAGTGGTAGTAACGAATACTTTCTGTAGTCCTTCAAGAACAATAGATGCTTTTAATAAATTAAAACCTGCACTGATGATAATTGAAGATAAAATTTCCGAACTGTAATGGAGGTATATCACCATTACATCGTAAGGTTTTAACACATTAAGTATTTACCTTTGCATCCGAATTCTTAAAAATCAGAATTATGGAAACAAAGGAATACTTCGAAAAGGTGATGCAGGACTTTAACCAGAACCGTAGAGGTCGAAACCTGCGTAAGTATTGTAGTGATGAAGGAATCGTCTTATAATATGTGTACTTTTGCATCAGCAAATCGTTTCATATTATGGCAGAAATACATACAGACATAGATCGCATGATAATGCAAGCTCAGTATCTGTTGGCGATGAACCAATCGCCAGTGGATACTGACATGACAGATATGGAACGTAAGCAATATCAAGACCAGATAAAGGAACTCATTCAGACAGTCAAGACGCTTTTGGATGCCAATGTTACCTTGGGTGAAAAGCAAAAGGAGGCAGAGGCGAAAGCCCAGAAGTCTGATGCGAGAATTGCAGAGTTGCAAGCCCAAGTGGATAAACTCAACGGCGAGCTACAGGCTCGCCGCCGCAAGATACATGGCATGAACAGCGAGAAGAAGTCTGGCGCAAAGTCTGGGGACAAAGGTAAAACCAAGGATGAGGCTGAGGATGACTATATCAATAATGGGTGTCAGCAGTCTAAGGAGTCTGAGGAATCTTCGGACGAAGAGTCTGATGAATCCTCGGAGGCAACCAATCCCAAGGGAGATTTGAGTAAGCGCCCAGACCACTATAACACCATGCAAGCTGAGACTTGTGTGGTTCATGAGTGTGACTTGGAAAAGGTCAAGGCAATGGGTTTGACCTTCTTGCGCTATACTCGCCCTTTGGACCAGTTTGACCGAATCAGTATGACACGTCAGGACCGCTACCCTCATGTATGTTGCTGGTCGCACGTTAGAAGACTGTTTGTCTCGGCGAGTCGTGACTACAAGGATACCTTGGCACAGGCATTCATAGACTTGATCGGTATATTATATAAGGTCGAAGTTGAGAATCAAGTATTGGGTCGCACAGAAAAAGAGATAGTCAAGCATCGAGGTGAGGAATCCCTACCAGTGTTACACGACATCTATCAGCAAGCGACGGCACTGTTGAAACAGTTTGAGAAAAACGAGATTAAGCTCTCTGCTAAGTTGCAACAAGCCTTGACATATATGACCAAGCATTGGGAAGAGCTGATGGCATATACGAAGATAGGCAGCGTCTTGATAGATAACAACTGCTGTGAACGCGCAGTCCGCCCATTCACAAATCTCCGAAAGAACTTCGGTGGATTTAGCAGTGAGCAGGGAGCCAGAGTTACAGCGACCTTCCTTACTTTCGTTGAAACCTGCAAGCTAATGGCAATGGCTCCACTGGATTTCTTCAGGGGATTCTTTGACATGATTGTAGCTGGAAGAAGGGATTATGCCTTGATGACAGAGGCACTTTTAGTTAAACCTGTTTAAAAATCGAAAAAGTTCAAATTCTTAAAATACTCTGTATCCCCGGTAAACACTGGGGATGGAGTTGTATTGCCATAGGGGTTGGATGCTTACGAGCAAAGTAGTTGTGCAAGGCTTGTATGGCTATATCGTAGCAGAGAAGCATGGACAACTGCTTGTTTGCTCATTGAAGGAGGAACAGAGAATAAAAGAGTTTGGAAACTAAAATACTCTTCAAACATACTTTTGAAAGCAAATGTGATTCAAACTATAGTAAAAAAATGACTCTATTAGTTTCTTGGCCAGGCATACAAACAAAAGGAAAAGGTAACAATGTTATCAGTTCCATATATATAGCAACAGATAGTCGCTATTCATGGTCGAATACAAAGGACTTTTTTGACTTAGGTAAGAAAATCTTCTCTTGCTATAATTCTCCGGATGCTTTTGCTTTGTGCGGTACTGTCATGTTTCCAGCTTTGGTATTGTCTTCATTGGTTACTCTTATTGATAGAGGTGTGTTTTTTATACGTGAAGAATCTAAAGAAAGCAAAGTTGCCAAAATTAAAAATTTTCTTGATAATGCAATACGTAACTACAACAAGAAAGAAATTGGAAATTTTGAAATCCTGCATATATTTCGGATAGAAGGAGAATTTTGTCTATCCCATTATGTCTATGATAAGAAATTGAAGTTTGAAGAAGTTGATTTACTTCAAGGCAATCATTATTTTGCAACAGGTTCTGGAAAAGATGTTTTTATGATTAATTTTCTTAATAATAATAAAGATGATAACTATTTGACGAGTAGATATATATTTCATTGTTTCATTCATACTATCAATTCTAATCAAATTGCAGATGTTGGTGGAAAACCACAAATTGTGGCATTGTATGGTAGAGGCAATACTATAGATATCGGATATTTGGAAGATAATCACTGCTATATTTATGGAAATGAATGCAATGATGATATAAATCTTCAAAAGATAAGTGAATGGAGAAATGAAAATTTTGAGCGTTGCGACCCGAAGACAAAACAAATGTTGAAAGGGGCGCAGCGACAACCTTTCAGAAATTGGAAGAAATCCCAATAGTGTAACAGCAGCACGCTTGGTGTTGAGCCAAGAAGTCCCGGTGCGACTCCGGGTTGAATTTAGAAAAATGTTAGAAAAATAGATAAAAATATGAATAGAGGTTCTGAATGGCGTACCTGGGATTTGCATATACACACCCCAGGTACAGCTAAAAATGATCAATATGGAAACTCAGAAGAAATCTGGGAACAGTATATAGAAGCTTTGGAACAAACTGATATTGCCGTCTTTGGCATTACAGATTATTTTTCTATTAATAATTATTTGAAAGTTAAAGAGTATCAGCGGAAAGGTCGTTTGCAAGGCAAATTTATATTGCCAAATGTTGAAATGCGATTATTGCCTGTAACAGGTAAAGGTACGCCTGTCAATATTCATGCAATCTTTGATCCTGATCTTGATGTTGCTGATATTGAGAGAGAATTCTTCCGTCGATTACAGTTCCCAAATGATGGTGCAACATATTCTTGTGTTGATTCAGATTTAATACGATTGGGACGTATTGTTTGCAACAATCAAAACTTGCCAGAAGAAGCTGCTATTAGAAAAGGAATAGAAACGTTTGTGATTTCTTATGATTGTTTGCAAAATGTAGTTTCAAATGATTTCTTTAAGGGGCGTATCATTATTGCATTATCCAACGGAAGTCAAGATGGTATCTCTGGCATATTGAAGCATGATGGTGATTTGCAACCTTTGAGAAAAGAAATCACTCGAATGGCAGATATTATCCTTTCCGGCAATCCTTCTGATATTGATTATTTCTTAGGAAATAAGACATCTGTAGCTGAGGTAATAGATAATTACAGAAACCTCAAACCTTGTATTATCGGTTCTGATGCTCACCGTATGGATATGATAGGCGTTTTTCCTAATGACAGAATTACTTGGGTTAAGGCTGACCCAACTTTTGAAGGTTTAAAACAAATCTTGTTTGAACCAAAAGAAAGGGTACATATTTCAGATGTAAAGCCTGACATAAAGTTTGACTATAATGTCATTGACCATGTGTTATTGAATACTGCCAGTGTTTGGAATCAAGAAATACCACTAAATCAGAATTTAAATACAATTATAGGAGGGCGTTCGACTGGAAAGTCAACACTTTTGGCTTCCATAGCGTCTAAGTTCAAAGATATAAAGGATGTAGAAAATAGAGATTATATTAAGGAACTTAGTGACAACGTACATGTTGTTTGGAGAGATGGAAAGGAAAATGATGGTAAAGAAATTGAGTACTTCACGCAAAATGAAATAGCCAATATCATATCGAAGGGAGATTCTGATAATTTGTTTTGTAACATATTGATTGGACAACCTAATTTTAGAGAGACTTATGAAAAATTTAAGGAAGAGGAGGCTACACGTTTTTCAACTATTCAGTCAAAAGTATCGCTCTATTTTGAGAAGCGACGCCAATATATAGAAAAGTCTTCTTATGTTAAGACTTTAGGGGATATAGAAGGCATTTGTCGAGAAATAGAAAAACTCGAAAAAGAGCGTAATGCAATCCAGCAGAAGCTAACAGATAAAAAAGAGATTATTGAGAAATATCAAACAAAAGAAAAGTAGTTGTCTCAACTGTTCGCAAATAAAACAAAATTAGACAAAGAGAAAGAACAGTTGGATATTTTGTCAAAATCAGATTTCTTTGTTTTGAACTCCAATTTGTCTATTCAATGGTTAACTGAATCAAATGTGAATAGAATGAATGATGAAGCTCGGCAAACGTTGAGCAAGTCTAATTTACATATGCAGGAGTTCTTGATAGGAATAATCGCTTCTGTGGATGAACGAATAAAAAATATATCTAAACAAATTGTGGAGATAGAGAGTGATGCTTCATATAAGGAAGGAAAACATATTTTTGATGAGAACAAAAATTTAGTCCTTATTATGAAACAAATATCTTCTCTTTCTCAACAAAAAGTAAAGATAGAGCAAGAATCTCAGATATTAGATAATTTGTACAAAGAGTTTAAAACTATAGGCTCAGATTTGCTTAATGAACATCTATCTTATTTGGAATTGATGAACTCAATAGCTTCGAATCTTAGAATTCAGCATGATAATATAACTTTATCTGCAAGTTATGAATAGAAGCCTGAATTAGAAAAAACACTAAATGATACCTTTTCGCTTCGTTCAGTCATAATGAATCAATTGATTACTGATACCGTAAATCAATACAAAAAGAAAACGAAAGAGGATATTAAAAAAGGTGTAACAGAACTCTTAAATAAAGCTGTAAAAGACGAACTAACATTCAAAAACGGATATAATGTCCAGTCGTTTCTTACCAACATGCTTTCAACTAATTGGTTTAAGTTGAAGTATAATGTTGATTATGAGAGTGATAATCTTTTGGATATGTCTCCTGGTAAACGTTCTTTTGTTGTTTTGAAATTGTTGCTGGATTTCAGTGACAAAAAGTGTCCAATTCTCATAGATCAGCCTGAAGATAATTTGGATAACAGAGCCATTTATAATGAATTGGTAAAGTATATCAGAGAAAAAAAGAAGGAACGTCAGATTATTTTAGTCACTCATAATCCTAATATCGTTGTCGGAGCCGATTCTGAGGAAGTTATAGTTGCCAATCAAAATGGTAAGAATGCTCCAAATGATGGAGGCATTAAATTTCAATATGTATCTGGCAGCTTGGAAAATAGCTCAATAAGATTGGAGGATAGCAATATGCCAATATTGAATAGGTGTGGAATACGTGAACATGTATGTGATATTCTTGAAGGAGGTGAGAGTGCCTTTAGAGATAGAGAAAACAAATATGGATTTTTCAAGATTTAAAGGTTATGTCCGCTCAATTAAATAACAACAAGCGAATAGCGAAGAATACTTTGCTTCTTTACTTCCGAATGCTCTTTATGACGGTGGTGTCGCAGTACACGAGCCGTGTCATATTGAATACATAGGGAGTGGAAGACTTCTGAATTGTCAAGACATATCATAAGAAAAGATAAACAAATAAACTAATGGCAGCAAAAGAATTAAGAGATATACGTAAGGAGATGTTTGCAGAAATGGAGCAACGTCTGAATATGAATAGAAAGCCAGAAGACAGCTTCTTCTATTATCATTCCAGTGAGGACAGAATAGTCCTCTCTCTTGCCCTGTTTTGGGTAATGACACAAAACATCAGGGGACATATTGCCAAAGAGAAGTACTTCTTGCTTCTCCGCCAATATCAAGAGGAAATGCTAAGTGCCTATCTCACGGAATCATGAGTTAAATATAATTGTATTATGATATATCGAAATAATCAAGATTACATTACAGCCTTTGTCGAGGGGTATATCTGTGCCATTATCGGTGAGCGGATGACAATTGCTAAGGTATCAGAGGCAGAACTTGATAATGCAAAGCATTCAGCCGAGAAGTATGTAGAGTTTCAAATCGAGCATTCTGATTTCTCAGAAGAGGAGAAGGAAGCGATGAAGAGTGACTATAAACTTTGGGCAGAATCTGCATTGCAAGGAATGAAGAAACGATTACGTGAAAGTGGTAGATTACTATGATGCGCCAGCCGACAAACAATCGCAATTCTATTGCGTCAAACACTCAACACCAGCCCCTTGCGGGTAAAGACTCCGCTGGTGTAACCAAAACTCTGGCAGAGCTATAGCATCGCCAGCTACATCCCTTGTCCCTATGGTAGGGACATAGGGCTTGGGTACAGGGTAAGGATCCTCCCGCAGGGGAGGGACAGGTGGGGCATAAAACTTCCTTTGCAAGGAGAGACGGAGACATTCGAAAAATAATAGTAAGAAAATAATAAAATTTTCATAAAGTTATGAATGATTTTAAAGATATAAAAGTAGCAGTAGCCGGTACCGGCTACGTCGGGCTGAGTATAGCAACTCTGCTATCTCAGCACCATCATGTAACAGCAGTAGATGTAATCCCTGAAAAGGTGGAGAAAATCAACAATAAGATTTCTCCAATCCAGGATGATTATATTGAAAAGTATTTGGCAGAGAAGCCATTTATACGAGACATTTTAAGTAGAGATTAATTTTTAATAGATTTATGAAAGATAAAAATAATCAGAATGGCTCTTCTCTGAAGCCATACTCTGGGATACTATATAAACTCAAAGTATCCCTCTTTGCTAATAAATTGACGAATTGGTATTTTTCAAAGGCAACTCTGCCATATTGGTGCATTCTCGCGCTTGATAGCATTGCTATCATCATAGCGGGTATGATAGCAACCTATATCTCTGAAGGTGGAGATGTGTTGGCACGCAACTTCTGGAACTACCTCCTCATGTTCGTCTGCTCCCTGCCACTCTTTGTGGTAGGTATGCGTATGTTCCATACCTATTCCGGTATCATGCGATTCTCGTCTTTCGTTGACTTACTCCGCATATCCGGTGCCCTCGTTGTCGGTTTCATCTTGAATTGCGTACTTCTCCAGGTGATACCAGACAGTATCCTTTGTGAGATTACCACAGAGTCTATTGTCGTCATGCTTTTCATCTCCATGATAGAGATGTGGACGATGCGAATCCTCGTGAAGTATATGTACGACTCCAGTTTCTCTGCCGAAAGCAAGACTCCGGTTTTCATCTTCGGTGTACGGCAAGGCGGTATCTCCCTGGCAAAGTCCATGCGCAACGAACATCCTTCACAATATATTGTGAAAGGATTCACCACGGAAGAAACCGGTATGGTAGGCAGATTCCTGCTGGGTTGCGAAGTCTATTCCTATAATGAGACTTTGCTAGGCGTCATGCGCAAGATGAATGTCAAGACCCTCTTCGTAAGTCCGCTGGTCACAGAGAAGTTCTTGGAGAAGCAGGATATGATAGACAAACTCACCGCTGAAGGCATCAAGATTATGATGATGCCAAAGGCGCAGAGCTGGGATGGCAAGTCAAACCTTCGTCATCAGATGATGCGAGAGGTAGATATCGAAGATCTTCTTCCACGAGATAAAATCGAAGTGGATATGAATGCCATTGGTAAGCTTCTCAGCGGTCGCACCATTCTGATTACGGGAGCAGCCGGAAGTATTGGTTCCGAGATGGTGAAGCAGATTGCCATCTACAAGCCACAGCGCCTGATTCTCGTTGATGAGGCTGAGACCCCAATGCACGATGTCCGCCTCTTCATGAACAAGAACTATGCCGATATTCCTTGCGAAACCATCGTAACCAGCATCACCAATGCCACCCGTATGGAGCGCATCTTCTCAGAGTATCATCCAGACTATGTATTCCATGCCGCAGCCTATAAGCATGTACCGATGATGGAGGACAACCCATCAGAGGCAGTGCAGAATAATATATATGGTACGCGCGTGATAGCCGATATGGCAGTGAAGTACGGCACCAAGAAGTTTGTGATGATCTCTACCGATAAGGCTGTAAACCCAACCAACGTGATGGGCTGTAGCAAGCGAATCTGTGAAATCTATTGCCAGGCGTTGAACAAGGCAATTGTTGATGGCGAGGTAAAGGGCGTTACCCAGTTTGTTACCACACGATTCGGTAATGTCTTGGGAAGTAACGGTTCCGTTATACCAATCTTCAAGAAGCAGATTGCAATGGGCGGTCCGATTACCGTTACCCATCCAGACATCATCCGTTTCTTCATGCTCATCCCAGAAGCCTGCAAGTTGGTATTGGAGGCGGGAACGATGGGTAAGGGAGGCGAGATTTTCGTCTTCGATATGGGCAAGCCAGTCCGCATTGCTGATTTAGCAAAGCGCATGATAGCCCTCTCTGGAGTAGATGGCATCGACATCAAGTACGTAGGACTCCGTGATGGAGAGAAACTTTTCGAGGAAGTTCTGAACGATAAGGAAGCCACGGTTCCTACCCATCACCCAAAGATTATGGTGGCAAAGGTTCGTGAGTATCCATACGATTTGGCACGCAAGAACGAGGAAGAACTCTATCAGCTCTCCTTCACCTACGATGATATGGCAGTAGTGAAGAAGATGAAGGAGATAGTCCCAGAGTACAAGAGCCAGCATTCAAAGTACAGCGAGCTTGATCACAATTAAACATTATACATTAACAATTATACATTAAACAAAATGTTATTACTTATATTAATTCTTTTCGGAGTTCTCTCAGTCATAGCCCTCCTCATCATCCTCTGGGATTATTTCAAGCATGGAGGTGCTGCGATATGGGACCCAGAACATCCAGGTAGAATCATCACCATGAAGGAAGCCAAGGTCAGAAGGAAGAAATAGTCCCACAGAACCAAACTTTTGAAGACGGATGTCAATTCTTCTTTGCTTCATGGATATAAGATATTCTTGACTTTAACTGATGCGATGACTAAAGAGTATTATACGTTCTTTATGCGTCCGCATACCACAAGGGTTATTTGGAGTATGCATAGAATCATCTTCATATTTACGCTTGAAAATGGAAGCTATACTTTGTATTATGACATGGAGTTGAAAAAGCATCTGGATAGTGAACTAACAGGAGGCGGAATGGTTCCGACGACTACGATCATTACAAAAGACAAGGTGTTTGTTCCTATCCCCCATGAATTGGAAGAATATTTCTCTCTTAGAGAGGGGGCATTGAAGTTCTCCATTCATTATGATTCCGTAAAAGGGGAGTAGTATTTTTATGAGCTACTTTTCGCTTTTGGTGTGGAGCCTACCTTTTCAAAATAGATAAATTAAGTGATATGGAAGTAATAAAGACAAATATTGATGGCGTGCTCATCATTGAGCCACGCCTCTTCAAGGACTCTCGAGGTTATTTCTTCGAGAGCTTCTCTCAGCGAGAATTCGATGAGAAAGTAACCCCAATCTTGGGACATAAGATAAACTTCTGCCAAGACAATGAGAGTATGAGCTCTTATGGCGTGATGCGAGGTCTACATTTCCAGCGTCCACCTTATACACAGACCAAGTTGGTGCGTTGTGTCAAGGGTGCGGTACTCGATGTAGCAGTAGATATCCGCAAGGGTTCCCCTACATACGGTCAGCATGTGGCAGTAGAACTGACAGAGGACAATCATCGCCAGTTCTTCATCCCTCGTGGCTTTGCCCATGGTTTCGCTGTACTCAGCAAAACTGCGGTTTTCCAATACAAGTGTGATAACTTTTATCACCCAGAGGTAGATGGCGGTATCTCCATCTTAGATAATAGCCTCGGCATCGATTGGAAGATTCCTACTGAGTATGCGATACTCTCAGAGAAAGATACCAAGCATGACTTGTTTAAGGACTTTGATAGTCCTTTTGATATCAATGTGGATTTGTACGAATAATCAAATTTAAAGCAACGAAATTATGAAGGGAATAGTATTAGCAGGTGGTAGCGGAACACGATTGTATCCAATCACAAAGGGTATCAGCAAACAGTTGATTCCAATATTTGACAAACCGATGATATATTATCCTATCTCGGTATTGATGTTGGCAGGCATTCGAGAGATATTGATTATCTCTACTCCGTTTGACTTGCCTGGTTTTAAACGATTGCTGGGTGATGGCAGCCAGTTTGGTGTGAAGTTTGAATACTCTGAGCAACCATCGCCTGATGGATTGGCTCAGGCTTTCATCATTGGTGAAAAGTTCATTGGTAATGATTCCGCTTGCCTCGTATTAGGCGATAATATCTTCTACGGCGCAGGATTGAACCAGATGTTGCATCAAGCAGTAGTAGATGCTGAACAGAATAACAAAGCTACTGTCTTCGGCTATCGAGTAAGCGATCCTGAGCGATATGGTGTGGCGGAGTTTGATGAGCAGGGCAACTGCCTGAGCATCGAGGAGAAACCTGAGCATCCTAAGAGCAACTATGCAGTAGTGGGTTTGTACTTCTATCCTAATAAGGTGGTGGAAGTGGCGAAGCATATCAAGCCTTCGGCTCGTGGCGAGTTGGAGATTACCACCGTGAACCAGGAATTCTTGAAGGATAAGGAACTGAAGGTACAGACGATGGCTCGTGGATTTGCTTGGCTGGATACGGGCACGCATGATTCGCTCTCAGAGGCATCTACCTTTATCGAGGTTTTGGAGAAGCGACAGGGCTTGAAGGTCGCTTGCCTGGAAGGTATCGCATACCGCCAAGGTTGGATTACCGCAGAACAGTTGAGAGAGAATGCACAGCCAATGCTGAAGAATGACTATGGCAAGTATCTCCTTTCAATCCTTGACGAAGCCTATGGAACATTAAAGAAGAATTTAGAATATTAATTTATAAGATAGGTGAGGGAGAGGATAAGAGCATTTTTTATGAGCTACTTTTCGCTCTATTCTCAAACTCATCTATCTTTCTTTTAGAAAATATGAACATACTAGTAACAGGTGCTAATGGTCAGCTCGGTAACGAGATGCGTATTGTTAGCCAAAATACAACAGATCATTATATCTTTACCGATGTCAATCAGGTAGAAGGGTTGGAAACTACCTATCTTGATATCACCGATATGGATGCTATCCGTAAGATGGTGAAGGAGAATGATGTGAATGCCATCGTGAATTGTGCGGCATGGACCAATGTGGATGCCTGTGAGACTGATGAGAAACTAGCTGCATTGGCAGAAAAGCTCAATGCGGAGGCTCCGGAGAATCTGGCTAAGGCGATGAAGGAGGTTGATGGACTGCTCATCCAAATCTCTACAGATTATGTCTTTGGTAAGGAACCCTATAATGTGCCGTGTAATCCTGACCAGAAGGGAACTCCTACTGGCGTATATGGAACTACTAAGCTTCATGGTGAGCAGAAGATTATGGCTACTGGCTGTGATTATGTGATTATCCGTACGGCTTGGTTGTTTTCTGAGTTTGGCAAGAACTTCTGCAAGACGATGCTTAACCTGACAGCAACCAAGCCACAGTTGAAGGTTGTCTTCGACCAGTGTGGTACTCCTACATACGCACTCGATCTGGCTAATGCCATCATCACCATATTGGATAAGGTAAAGGCTGCCCAGAGCAAGGATGAATATGTTGGAGTTTATCATTTCTCAAATGAGGGTGTTTGCTCCTGGTATGATTTCACACAGATGATTGCAAAAATCGCCGGAAATACAGAATGCGATATCCAACCATGTTATAGCTCGGAGTATCCTTCTCCTGTAACTCGTCCTGCTTATTCCGTATTGGATAAGCGAACCATCAAGGAGACCTTTGGTATAAAGGTTCCTTATTGGGTGGATTCTCTGGAGAAGTGTATCGCAAATCTAAGGCAGGATTGTTAGAAGTCTGCTCAAAAATACTAATCATAAAGTTCAAAGTTCAATTTTCAAAGTTCAAAGTAAATGAAGAATATCATTATCACGGGCGGTGCTGGTTTCATCGGCTCACACGTAGTAAGACTTTTCGTGAACAAATATCCTGAGTATCACATCATCAACCTCGACAAGTTGACATACGCAGGTAACCTGGCTAACCTCAAGGACATTGAGGACAAGCCTAACTATACTTTCGTTAAGGGCGACATCTGCGATTTCGACCTGATGCTGAAGCTGATGCAGGACTACAAGGTGGATGGCATCATCCATCTCGCTGCCGAGAGCCATGTAGATAGAAGTATCAAGGATCCATTCACTTTCGCTCATACCAACGTGATGGGTACCTTGTCTCTGCTTCAGGCTGCCAAGATTTACTGGGAGAGTCTTCCTGAGGGATACGAGGGCAAGCGCTTCTACCACATCTCTACTGATGAGGTTTACGGTGCCTTGCAGATGACTCATCCTGAGGGTATTCCTGCTCCTTTCACTACCAAGGCATCCAGCGATAAGAACCATGAGGCTTACGGCGAGGAGTTCTTCCTGGAGACAACCAAGTACAATCCTCACTCTCCATATTCTGCATCCAAGGCAAGCTCAGACCACTTCGTCCGTGCTTTCCACGATACATACGGTATGCCTACCATCGTGACCAACTGCTCTAACAACTACGGTCCATACCAGTTCCCTGAGAAGTTGATTCCACTGTTTATCAACAATATCCGTCATCGCAAGCCATTGCCAGTATATGGTAAGGGTGAGAACGTGCGCGACTGGTTGTATGTAGTAGATCATGCCCGAGCCATTGATATGATTTTCCACAAGGGTAAGATTGCCGAGACCTACAACATCGGCGGTTTCAACGAGTGGAAGAACATAGATATCATCAAGGTAGTGATCAAGACAGTTGACCGTTTGCTCGGTCGTAAGGAAGGCGAGGATCTCGACCTCATCACTTACGTTACCGACCGCAAGGGTCATGATATGCGTTACGCCATCGACTCTCGCAAGCTCCAGAAAGAGCTCGGTTGGGAGCCATCTCTCCAGTTTGAGGAGGGTATCGAGGAGACCGTGAAGTGGTATCTGGAGAATCAGGAGTGGATGGACAATGTGACTTCTGGCAATTATCAGAAGTACTATGAAAATATGTACAGAGATAGATAACTAGTTCGAATACTTTGGTTCAAATAAGTCCATTTCCAAGTTTTGAACAAAAAACTTCCCCAAAAGTTTCTTCGTTCAAATAAAAAGCATTACCTTTGTACTCTATAACATATAAAAACATTTGTGGTATGAAAAAGAACAATAACCAGAGCCTCTATCAGGCTCGCCCAAATGTCATAAAAGCGGCAGGCATTCAGCGCTAAGGATTCTTCATGATGCTGTCGTTGCCCCACCAAGGCACCCCAATACCTCTTCAGCGATTGTCTGGAGGGGAACGATAAGAACATCCTTTTCAGAATATCCCTCTCGTTCCTTCTAGATACATTCAAGTCGCATATCCTCAGCTATTTGTCTCTATCCATCCAAAGAGCTCGTGAGCATCCAGGCAAGGACATTCCTTAGGAGTAGTCCCTGGCAAGTCGCGATGCCCCACAATCTTCGCTTTTGGGAAGAGGCGATGCAGTCGGATCAGCAAGTCGTTGATACGCTCCGTCTGTTCAGCCGTCAGGGTATTGCGAGGCTTTCCGTTCTCATCCAGTCCTCCCTCATAGCAGATGCCTATGGAGCATCGGTTGTAAGGGCGGGCATGAGCCCCCACCTCTAGCAAGAATCTATGTTGCGTCAGCGTTCCATCCTTCCGAATATAGAAATGATAACCGATGTCATAGAATCCCCGCTTGATGTGGTCACGCCGCAGTTGTTCTACACTATAGTTCTGATTGCTTCGGGTAGCCGAGCAGTGCAGCACTAGAAATCTGATGGAGTCGGCATCCATCATCTGTTTGCCATTCTCCACTCTGGCGAGGAGAGTCCGCTCATTGCGGACCATCTCCTCACCAATAGACAAAGGGAATTTTTCTGTAATCATACTTTTTATAAGAAAATTATACATTACCGATGGCTGAGGCACATGAGCTCACACCCAGTGCAGTCAGTGCCGCAATCACCGCTTGTACAATAGCATTCGCTATCTGAATCCAAGAGATTTTCTTGGAAGAAGAGTCATACATTTCTTTCATAAGAATCGTGTGTTAAGGGTGAAACTTATAAGCCGACGTTACCTCCTTGGTCGCCAGTAGAAGAACTGCCGCCGCCATCGCCAGTTGGCTTGCTATCCCCGTTAGGGGTAGTGGAACCATCTTCCTCCTTATACTTCACCAACTCTATCTTGCCAGGCAACAAGTCGTATACACGGCTGCCGTTCTTCAAGAGCGTGAACGAAGGACGGAAGGCAGGAATCAAGGCTTTCACCATCTTGGCTGAAACCTTACTCTCGTCAGTCACCGCCTTGTCGTTGAGGAAACGGATGAAGAGCTTGCCGAATCCCAAGAGTTCGATGTCATAGCCCTTCTTCAGGTTCTCCTTCACGTAGTAGGCATAGCGGTCGAGCACCGCCTTTACGTCGGCAGTAGTGGCAGTCGACTCAGTTGAGATCTGCTGCGCCACCTCTTCGGTGGTCAAGGTACCGTAACTGTGAGGGCGTGGGGTATAAACAGTCTGACCCTTCTTCTCACCCATGTTCATAGTTCTCTTTGCTACTTTGTAAGCTTTACTCATAATAATAAAAAATTAATTAATGTTAGACAATATATCGCTCAGAGCTTAGACTTTCAAGTCCTTGTCTCTGATTGACGATGCAAAGGTACTACATTTGACAAGCCTCCTGTCCGTCTTTGTCACACATCGATAGACAGCTGCTTGCAAATGAACTTAAGGGCACAAGGATTGATGATCTGGTCCTTCGGTCTCATCCCCAGTTCTTGTAGTTGCTGCTTGTATGGCTCCAGCCATCTCCTCAGCGTCTTGGTCGATACGCCAGCATAAGCCGCCAGCTCGCTTTTATACATTGCTTTCATTTTATATATGTATTATACCTTATTATATACTATCTTGTAGAACAAGAAAATAAACAAATCTTTCGTTGTTCGTTTGCAAAGGTAGCGGATTCTTTTCATAGGGTGCAGCATCCATGAATACCGCATTTTTTGCATAACTCAACACTTTTTGCAATATTTTGTCCATAGCACGAGCCGTTATTGGGAAAAATAACCGGTTCTTATGGATGGAAACTCAGCGAAAAGCAAGGCGAACAATTGGATAGCCTTTGCTGCCGAAGAGTTTCGCCAAGCGAGAAGAAGGTGGCATCTTACTTCTGATAGAGCATTCTCGAATGCAACAGGCATAGATGCTCGAACCCTTCGCAAGTTGAATCCCAAACATCTGGATGGTTCTTTGGAGAAGGAGACATTCGATTATATCATGTCCACCTTGTGTTATTTATGTCCCTGCTTTTTCGAATCTAAGGATGAGCGAGAAGAGGAACTCAAACGCCTTCATGCATCAATGGTTCAAGTGAGCCTGCATGTTAGGGCACCACATCCCAAGGCAGTTGCGACATACAATCGAGAGATGCAAAGCATCCGTCTAGCAGAAGAAGATAAGAAAGGCAATCCTAGTGAAAGATTACCTTGGGCATAAAGCAGAATCTAAAATGATTCTGTTGCCCAAGGTTTATGAAGAAAATTGATGAAGTAAAACTTCATGACAAAACAGGCCGTTTATTCTTCTGAGAATTCATTATTTTTAGGAAATGAATAATTTTCTGGGAATAATGAAATTTTGGTAAGTTTTTCTATGGTGCTGATTCTGAAGAGATTGTGAAATATTGAAGAGAAATATAAATAATCTAGAATCTGTAGCTGTACAGCGATAAGACTAGAGTTGTACAGCAACATGATAGAAGTTGTACGCCATGGTGAGTAGTTGCTGTACAATTCTAGCTATGTAGTTGTACAGCTATTGATACTGATGTTTAGAAAAGTATAGTAAAATTACCGTTTAAATCCTGATTTCAGTTTTGGTTATTTTCTATTTTAAGATTGCAAAAATCTTAAAATCTAGAGGAAAATATCATACAAAACGTCTAACTATTAAAGTTGAAAACTATGGAATTTAGAAATATAAGAGTTACCAATTTGTCTCTAAATCTTGATAATCCACGTTTTGTGCATCAAAACTCCCAGTTGGAGGCCATCAATATGATGGTTGAGGTCTATCAAGATCAACTTTACAAATTGGCTGTTGATATATTGGAAAATGGATTGAATCCCAGTGAAAAGCTTCTCGTGATAAGGCATCCCTCAGATGAAGGTAAATTTATCGTATTAGAGGGTAATCGTCGTATTACGGTTCTGAAGATATTGCTTAATCCCGACTTGATTGATGCCCAGTATGCCAATCTGCGTAAGAAATTTACTAAGCTATCTGTTGCAAACAAGGCGAAGTTGATTCATCTGGTGGATTGCGGGATATGTCGCGATAGCCAAGAAGCCAATGTCTGGATAGAGCGCAAGCATTCCAATGGTATGGGAGTTGTCGGCGTACAACAATGGAATGCCATTCAGAAACAACGATTTGATGAGGAGACAAAGGGGAAGACTTCTATGTCTCTGCAGGTAGTAAAGATGTTAGCTCAGTCTTCATTGGTTTCTGACGATATGAAGAAGCTGTTGGATAACTTGAAAATTACCAATTTGAATCGATTGATGTCCGATCCTGATGTGAGAAAGCAAATAGGTATCTCTTTACAGAATGGTCGCTTGACTTCCGACATCAAGAAAGAAGTGGTGACAAAGGCTTTGGTTGATATTGTTACGGATATGCTCAACCCTGATTTTAAGGTATCTGAGATTTATAACAAGGAAGATCGTAAGAAATATATGAAATCAAGGTTTGGTGAGCAGGGCTATCCCAATACGTTGGATAACAAAACAGCTAAATGGGATTTGGTTGAATCCTCTGTTCCACAGGAAAGGGAGCCTGAGCAACCTAAAAAGAAAAAAGCCCCTGCAATAATAAAGCAGAGGACATCACTAGTTCCAAAGTCTTTCAAACTACCTATATTGCAACCTCGATTGGCAGCCATGTTCAAGGAACTGACACAATTGCCGGTCAAAAGTTATCCCAATACAGCCGCCATTATTTTGCGAGTATTCTTGGAGATGTCTGTAGATGTATATATCGAGACATTTGATATGGTGAAGGAGGGCTACATTACTTCAAGTAGTACAAGACAGGCACTTAAAAGTAAAGTAGAAGATGTCATAGCACATTTGAAGCAAGCAAAGGCCGTAAATAAAGATATCACTAAGGGTATAGAGATGGTAATCAACAATGAGAATTCCCCATTGTCAACCGAGTCTTTGAACTCTTATGTTCACAATTATCGTGTGTCACCTATAGCAGACAATCTCATAACGGAATGGGACAACATCCAGCCGTTCTTTGAGAGCCTTTGGCAAGCGATAGCTGAAAAGAAAGGGCAAGAGCAATGAAAGTGTTATCACCACTGAGATATCCAGGAGGTAAGGCAAAGATTGCAGACTTTTTCAAGCAACTGATAAAAGACAACCAATTGCTGGATGGAACATATGTCGAACCTTATGCAGGAGGTGCGGCCGTAGCCTTAACCCTTTTGATGGATGAGTATGTAAGTCGAATCATCATCAATGACAAGGATCGATCCATTTATGCTTTCTGGCATAGCGTTTTGTATGAAACAGATAGACTTTGCCAAATGATAGAGGATATACCTGTTACGATGGAGACTTGGAAAGCTCAGCGAGCCATCCAATCGGTAGAAAGCAAAGAAAAGGTAGATTTGTTGTCCTTGGGGTTCTCTACTTTTTTCATGAATCGCACCAATCGTTCTGGTATTATCAAGGCAGGTGTGATAGGAGGCTACAATCAAACTGGCAATTATAAGATAGATGCACGTTATAGAAAAGAAGAGCTGATAGCTCGCATAAGGCGAATAGCCACCTATCGAGATAGGATAGAGCTCTGTCATGAGGATGCGGTTGACTTAGTGAACCGTATCTCAAAAGAAGCCAGGGGCAAAACAATACTCTATTTGGACCCTCCTTATTATAAAAAAGGTAGGGGACTCTATATGAACTATTATGGGGATTCCGACCATACGTTGATTAGGGATGCTATAGCTGGGGTTGTTGATTTGAAGTGGGTTGTATCCTATGACAATTCTACTTTTATCAAGTCCCTTTATTCTGATTTCAGGAGTCAAGAATTTTGTCTCAATTATAGTGCCAATAACAATGGCAAGGGCACCGAGGTTATGTTCTTCTCAGACAATTGTGAAGTAACCCCCGCCGCCCTTTCCAAGATCAATTTAGCAGAGATATGTTAATAACCAAGGTACATATTGAAAAGTTTCGTGGTTTTCATAACCAAGAATTTGAGGTGGGGTCTATGTTGACAGCTATAGCAGGTCAGAATGGTACTCAAAAATCCACACTTTTGGGAATGATTACATAGACTTTTACGATTTCAGAGGGTAAAAGTCCTATGTTTGGAGAAAATCCATTGTGTGGCGGAAGTTATAAGTCTGCTTTTAGGGAAAAGTTTCGCTTATCGCCAAAGTTTGACAAACCCAAAGAGCACGAATGGACACTCTTTTTTGATGATGATAGTGATTTTACTATTGAAAGTATTCCTCGGCCAGGTTCAGAGAAAATAAGGTTTTGGAAGAAAGGAGCAAAAGGTAAAGGAGATGGATATAAACAATATCCAACCATCTTCTTGAGTTTGAAAAGAGTCTTACCTGTTGCAGAATCAGGAACAATATCAGAATCAAGCTTGCTGACTGCTGTAGAATTGGAGGAATTCAAAAGGTTGCACGACATCGTTCTAATTACAAATAGTAATTTTAAGTCTGTTTCGTTTTTGGAAAATACCAATAAGCAAACAATAGGAGTAACTACAGATAAGTACGATTGGAATGAGAATTCTGTAGGTCAAGATAATTTGAGCAAGATAATTTTGGCTTTGTTCTCCTTTAAACGGTTAAAAGATAAGTATCCTGCTGATCATAAAGGCGGAATTTTGGCTATAGATGAGTTGGATGCAACGATGTACCCTGCTTCTCAAAAGCAACTCTTGATAGAACTAAGAAAGTATGCTTCTAAACTTAATCTTCAAATCTTTTTTACGACTCATTCTTTATCCTTGTTGAAATGTGTAGACGAGTTGATAGATGAATGCCAGAAGAAAGAGGCAACGAAATGCCAAGTTCGACTAGTGTTCTTGACCAGAAAAGATGGAAATATCATAATTGATGATAAATTGTCTTTTCGTAGTATAAAACTCAATCTCGATGTTATCCTTGGAAAGAAGGTAAAAGCAAAAAAAATCCTGTTTATGCAGAAGACAAGGAAACACTGGTGTTTGCAAAATATTTGCTGAGAGGGCGAACTAGTCATCTTAATTTTTTGGATGTTAATCTCTCTAGTGCGCATCTGGTAGGTCTTGTAAAAAGGAAAATTCCTGCATTTTCTGCTCCGGAGTCTATAATCATTCTTGATGGAGATGTACGGAAAGACAAAGAGGAAATAAAGATCATTGCGAAAAGCCATAATGTTTTGGTTTTGCCATCTGATAAGTCGCCTGAGCAATTGGTATCATTATATTTGCATGAGTTGTCTGATTCAGATATCGTATGGGAGTCAATAGGCGAAGGCTATAGTAAACAAGTTTGCTTTAGAAATTATATTTTATCAGATATATTGACTGATAGAGTAAAAGCTAAAGCTTGGTTTAGGCGAGAGTTACCGAATTGGGGCATCAATGCTTCGAAAGTCCTCTCTCCATTATTCAAGAAATATGAAGATAATCGTAAAGACTTTATCTCTGATTTTGAAGAAATGCAGAAATATTTTTAACTATAGAAAAGAGTCTACTTTAAACAGGTCTTACTTTTTTAAGTGGACTCAGATCGTTATATCTTTGGCTTGTCAAAATTAAAAAAATATCAGGGTAGATTTGCTAGCTAAAGGATCAGAGCGGAGGAATTTATGGCTTATAATGAGAATACATAGAAAGAGGTGGTTAATGCTTTCAATTGAAGTATGAGCTTTCTGCATTTAGAAGTGATAAGCATACTCTTTTGTAAGTTTAATAGTAGGTGATAATATGCAAACAATATTAGATTTGTCTCATATAAAGGCGCGTAAGTATATGATGGAATCCGAAAATTATTGTAATCTCGGACTTCCAAAACATATTGGCTTTCAGAAAGTCTTAGATTTTGTACAGAAGAATGTTGGTAATAAGGAGCTGGATGATATAATAGTCAACGATAAGCCATCTATGTTCGAAGGGCTTAATCATAAAGTGCAGGTTAAAAAGGATGCAAGGTATACTTATCGTACATTTCAACTTGCTAATCCTTATCTTTATTATCTATTAGTAAAAAAGATAACAAACAAATCTGCTTGGGAAGAAATTAAAAAACGATTTAAAAAGTTTTCAGATTCACACATTGAGGTTACAAGTATTCCTAAGGTCAAGACTGAAACTTATAAATCTCATCAGGCGGCTGCGGTGTTTTCATGGTGGGATGGAGTGGAACAGAGCAGCCTTGAACTTGCTCTGCAATATAGATATATGTTTGTAACAGATATCACAAATTGCTATCCATCCATGTATACGCATTCTATAGCATGGGCAATGATGGGTAAGCAACAAGCTAAACTAAAGAAAGGGAAAAAAGACTTCTTGGCAATATCATAGATAATTACATACAAGGCATGCAATATGGGCAGACTAATGGGATACCATTAGGCAGTACTTTGTTTGATTTTATTGCTGAAATGATATTGGGATATGCTGATAAAATATTGAGCTTGAGGCTTAAAAGAAAACATATAGATAATTATAAAATCTTGAGATATAGGGATGATTATAGGATGTTTTCTAATTCTAAAGAAGAGTTGGAAGAAATAGCATTTCAATTGCAAGATGTATTGTCAGTCTTTAATCTTCAACTAAATTCAAAGAAAACAATATTGACTGAAGATGTCGTGACTAACTCTATTAAGGCAGATAAGCTAGCTTACATTTCTACTGCTCCTTTTTATCACAAAAGCAAGAAAAGAGTGTTGACGATGGCTTCAAGTTTACAACAAGAAGCTTTGTATATTCATCAGTTTGCTAAAAGTTACCCTAATTCAGGAACATTAATTAAGCTGCTAAATATGTTTGCTTATAGATTGTCTAGGAAGTTTACAACTTTAGAGAATGTAACAGTACTCATTTCTATATTTGTGGATGTAGCCCTTGCTAACCCAAAATCATACAAAATGGTTTTGGCGATTCTTAGTGAATTGCTTAGTAAGTATCCAACAACAAACGAGCGTGAAAGAATCATAAGGCAAGCATATGATAAGTTTCAGAATCTCCCTAATATAGGTGAATTACAAATTTGGCTTCAACGTATAACATTTAAACTTCCAACTCCACTGGATTATTCTGAAAAGTTATGTAAGATAGTAGATAATGATTCGGGTATTCAGTTGTGGAACAATGAGTGGGTAAAAGATGCGTATAAGGTGGATTTCCCAATGAGCAGTATATGTGATGTTGAGTTAAGAGATTCTCTAACCCCGATTATTGATATTGACGAGGTTGCACTATTTGATATGTACTAAAAAATATCAAGGCAAAGAAGTTTTTGTAATAAACTGATTTTAACTATGATGAGTTGTTTTATAATATCTTATGACTTACGAGCCCCTTATCGAGATTATAATCTATTATATAATGCCATAAAATCTTATGGTACTTGGGGGCGTCTAACAGAGTCAACTTGGGCAGTTGTGACAGATTCTACTTCAGAACAAGTTCGTAATTTCTTGATGAATTACATAGATGGCAATGATCGACTTGTCGTCGTAAAAGGAGGAAAAGAGGCAGCTTGGATTCGAGCCATAGCCAACAATGAGTGGTTACAACAAAATTTGGCATTATGAGAAGTCAATTTCCTGGTTATTATTCTCTTGAAGATGACAAGATAGATGAGATGTGGGATAAGGCTATAATCGTCTTGGATACAAATGTATTGCTTGATTTTTATAGGGTATCGCCTGAAACTCAATCTGATTTGTTGTCTCTCTTAGACTATTTTGGTGAGCATCAACGTTTATGGATACCATATCAAGTAGCATTGGAATATCATAGTAATCTCTATAAGGTAGTCTCAGACCAGATGACTCGGTATGATGATACTTTGGATATACTTAAAAAGTTTTTGAGTAGTATAACACAAAAGCGAAATCATCCTTTTCTTAATGATAATCTGATAAATCGTTCCAATAATTTCATTAAGGATATTGGTAAGTATTTTGAGTCTCAGAAAAAGAAATTGAAGGATTCTGTTGTCGATTCGTCTTTAAAGGGAAAAATCGCAGACATTTTTCAAGGTCATGTAGGAGATTCCTTTACAGATGACGAATTAAAACAAATATACATACAGGGTAATACACGTTATTTGAAGAATATTCCACCAGGCTTTGAGGATAAGAAAAAGGGAGATTCTGAGAAGTACAACGACTTGGTGGTTTGGAATGAGGTTTTAAGGTATGCAAAAGCAAAATCCGTCTCTGTAATTTTTGTTTCTAGTGATACCAAGAAGGATTGGTATTTGGTAGCGAAAGGGCAGACCATTTGCCCCCAACCACTGCTAATAAAGGAATTCCAAGATACAACAGATCAAAACATATTATTGTATTCTTTAGAGCGTTTTATGTCTTTGGCAAAAGAAAGAAATGTTGTAAATATCCAAGATGACTCCATAGAGGAATTAAAGGATAAAGAAGTAGATAGTCGTTATGTCTTAAAATATTATGATTATCCTGAAATTCTAAAAAAGATAGATTTGGAGAAGAGTGAAGAAGCATTTGATAAATTTTATAACCGCTATCTTCAAAAGTATATTAATAAAAACAAGCAACAATCTGAAGATGTTTCTGATATGGGAAGTACGTCTTCTGCTACTATTACTTCAGATCAGAATGCTGTGAATAATGATAGTGAATCATAGAATATATGGGTAGGTGACGCTTCCTAAGTGTTTATATTTGAGCTACTTTTCGCTTTTGGCGTGAAGCCTATACCTTTTAAAAATTCAATCAATATAGATTGGTTATGAATTTATATCGTGTTCTCTAGTGTTTCAGTTAGATTAAAATAAGGGTTAGGTATGAATATTTCAATAACAACATTTGTGCTATCTCTCTTAGCATCCTTAGCAATAGGATGCCTCATAGGCTATTTACTTCATTCTGGATTGAAGAATTTTAATAATAGGTTAAAGGCATTAGCCTCGTGTTTCCGCTACAAATTGGTAGATTATTGGTTTGTTCTGATTCTGACAGTAGCTACTATCTTTGTGTTAGTTCACTTCAAGGGTAAATCACCGTTAGACCGTATGGCGGTACCTATATAATATATTACCTTTGCATC
>ERZ1035006.175-NODE-175-length-53115-cov-5.359367_pt1 | contig 53115 bp, 54 predicted proteins | sample MGYA00520694_ERZ1035006 | MGnify/ENA primary metagenome ERZ1035006 (study PRJEB33766, sample SAMN09781746) | gut metagenome | biome: gut microbiome | host: Homo sapiens | place: Madagascar | study: EMG produced TPA metagenomics assembly of the PRJNA485056 data set...
TGGCGGCCAACAGTCCGAACTGCCACACACGCAGACGGATGAGATAAGTTTTGTTTTTTTGTAATGCGTTCATGACTGAAAAACCTTTCAAAGAATTCTTAACACAAAGACTTGCTCTTAACCTTTTTGTTGCTGCGCGTAGCCCTTTAAGACTTCTTCGCGCAACACCGACCAAATGGCCGTATGCAACTCGATAAAGCGCGGCGTCACACGCACTTCGCTCACGTCGCGCGGACGCGGCAAGTCGATAATGAATTCTCCGATCGGATGGCTCGCAGGTCCCGCACTCATCACCACCACGCGATCGCTCATGGCAATGGCCTCATCCAAGTCGTGCGTAATGAAAAGCACAGCCTTGCGTTTTTCCTGCCACAAACGCAACAGTTCGTTTTCCATCAACTGACGCGTTTGAATGTCAAGCGCCGAAAACGACTCGTCCATCAAAATAATGTCGGGGTCTTTAATGAGCGTTTGCGCCATGGCAACGCGCTTTCTCATACCGCCCGAGAGATGATGCGGATAACGGTCTTCAAAACCCTTTAACCCCACGCGTGCGAGCCACTCTTTGGCTTGAGAGCGCGCTTCGGACTGGCTCACGCCGTCGAAAATGAGACCCGCCGCCACATTGTCGAGTGCGCTTTTCCAAGGCATGAGGCTGTCGGCCTGAAACATGTAGCCCGCACGACGGTTCAGCCCGACCAGAGGATCGCCGTAGATCGTCACCGAACCGGCACTGGGCTCCAAAAGCCCCGCACTCATATTTAAAAGTGTGGATTTGCCGCACCCTGTCGGCCCCACAACACTCACAAACTCACCGTCGTTGACGATGAAGTTCACCCCCTTGACAGCCGTGTAGCTGGTGAGCTTTCCCGAGTCTTCGCTCACAAAGGTACAGGCCACGTTTTTCAGTTCAATTGCCGGATGAGACATTTTTCTTTCTCATGAATTTTTAGATCGGAGTCGGATATTTGTTTTTCTTATTGTTCTTGATTAGGCCGGATACTTGGCGTGGGCCTTTTGCACGAATTCGTTCGTGTAGCAGGCTTTGAGATCCACCTTGGAAGCATCGAACTTGTCGTTGACTTCCTGCAAAGCCTTCATGGAAATCGCAGGTGCTTCATCGGGGATCAGGCCGTCGGGAGAAAGCGCCGGGCGGTTTTTCAAGAACCCTTCGATGTAAATTTCTTTGTTCCCCAAGAAGTAGCTTTCCGGCACCGTTGCCACGAGCTCTTCGGGTGTGGCCTTGGCCAACCAGCGATCGGCACGCACCACGGCATTGGTCAAACCCTGAATGATGTCGGGGTTCTTTTCGATGTAGCGCGTCGGCGCATAGAGGCACCCTGCCACCATGGGGCCGCCGAAAAGCTTGTCGCTTTCGTCAATTTTGCGGGTATCGGCCACGATCGTGAGCAAATCGTCCTTTTGCAACTGAGCAATGACCGGATCGAGGTTGGTAAAAGCATCGATCTGACCGGAACGGATGGCGGCTACTGCAGCAGATGAGGCACCCACGCCGATAAAGGAGACTTCGTTGGGTTTGATGTCTTCGGTGCCGAGCACGAAGTTGGCAATGGCGTGAGAGCTCGAGCCCGGTGCCGTCACACCGATCTTCTTGCCGCGAAGATCCTTGAGGCTCTTGAAATTGGGCATGGTCTTTTTATTGACGGCAAACACGACCTGCGGGGCTCTTCCCTGAAGCACGAAAGCCTTCATGCTCTGGCCCTTGGTTTGCATGGAAATGGTGTGCTCAAATGCGCCGGAGACCACATCGGCCGATCCGCCCACCACTGCCTGAAGCGAGCGGGAACCGCCTTGAAAATCGATGATTTTAACGTCGAGCCCTTCGTCTTTGAAGTAGCCGAGACGCTCGGCAATGGAAATGGGCAGATAGTAGTAAAGAGCCTTGCCGCCCACGGCAATCTTGACGGACTTGGTTGCGGCAAAAACGTGCGGTGTTGCGCTCGCGGCAACGGCTGCAACGGCACTGGCAATCACTTGGCGGCGGGTGTAATTCATTTTTAGTCTCCGAGTATGAAAAAAGGCACACATCCGATTCGGACTGTGCGCCTTGGTATTTCGATTCAATTTTGTACGGGGTTTGCTTTCTTTGTCTTTCGGTCTTTTTACCTTGGGTGCCGGTCAACGGTTCCAACCCTAAGACGACAGACCTTATTGGGGAAAGCGGGATAAGCCGACGCACGTGCTCGCTCCGCCCCGTCGCTGTAGTAGCGATAGAGCTAGTAGACGCAACAATACGGACGATCCGGCCTGGGATCGTGCCATATAGCGGTCAAAAGCGTGTTGAGCGTACATCGAAGAAATCTTTTTAAGGGTTATCCAAATTCGTCGCGTCCTTTTCCCGCGACTTGTCTGTGAGAATATCCCCGTCAATTTCCCCGTGTCAAAATTTGCGTGTGATTCTTCTGCGCAAAAGCAGATCGGCTAGGCACTACACCGTATTTTTCGTGCAACATTATCGGCGACCGATCACGGCCGAAGCGATCGTAGCTGCGTCTGTGTATTCGATTTCAACACCTGTGGGCAAGCCGCGCGCCAGACGCGTCACTTTGACTTCGGGAAAGTGTTTTTTGAGCGCGGCGCCGATAAAGTGCGCCGTGGTTTCGCCCTCGGGCGTATAACTTGTGGCAATCACGACTTCGGAGACTTTATCCGAGGCGATGCGATCCAGTAGGGCAAAGATACCGAGTTCTTCGGGACCCACACCTTCCAGGGGATTGACGCGCCCCATCAAAACGAAATAACCGCCGCGATATACCACGGACTTTTCGATGGCCTTCAAATCGGCAGGCGTTTCCACAACACAGATGACCGAATTGTCACGCGTCGTGTCGGCGCACAATGCGCACACGCTCTCGGTCGTTAAGGTATGGCATTTCGGGCAGGTATGCACACGCGACAAAACGGTCGTGAGCGTTTCGCTCATCTCATGGGCCAACGCTTTTTTTTGCGTCAGAAGCTCCGAGACAATGCGCGCACTCGACTTGGGGCCGAGCCCCGGCAAGTTCGCAAAAATCTCTTCCAAACGCTCGATCGGATCGTCGCTTAAATCAGCCATAGCAATAAATATCTTTCAATCAAAAACGCGGGCAATACCGGACAATCGCCCGCTGACCGACAAAGAACTATAATCGTCGGCATCACATATTTGACAAGCCCGGGAGGTTCGTCATGATCAGAAAACCCATTCATCGCGGAGGAATCGTTTCGGCAGGATATGACGCCGCCAAACGGTGTCTGGATATCGAGTTCGATACCAAGCGCGTTTTGCGTTACGAAAACGTCGGAAGCGAAGTTGCCGAACGTTTTCTCACGTCTTCCGAACCGGTTGCCTACTACCACGATGTCATCTGCGAAGAGTATACGGCAACGGAGCTTTCCCGCACAGCCTTAAAGGACGTGGATAAGCCCGCAAAAAAAGGTGTGCCCGACGCCCTCAAAGCCCTTTTCGGCGAAAACTAAGAACATCAAAGCCCGCGACACGTTGCCTGCGGGCTTTGATTTGGCGAAACGGCTTTCGGAAGTTATTCGCCCGTCTTCATCCCGTTTTTAATGTAAACGTCCACCAGTTCGTCGGCGCGTTCGATCTTGCGACCGTCGACAGCTTCTTGAACCTTGACCTTACTGGTTTCGCTACGCACACGCAAGCGCTGCATTTCCAATTCCATTTCGCGCACTTGGTCTTCGTACTTTTCTTCACGGGCCTGTTTGCGAGCGCGCTCCTTGGCGGCTGCAGCCTGCTGAGCAGCCTTGGCCTTGGCGGCGGCAGCTTCCTGTTTGGCTTTTTCTGCAGCAGCGGCAGCCTGTGCGGCACGCTCTGCATCAAGCTTGGCCTGAGCTTGCGCCTTGACTTCTTCGTAATTCTGTCGCACCGCCTCAATTTGATAATCCATCGGCGCACTCATATATGCCGACTGATTGCTACTTTGCGTCGCGGCGCAACCTGACAAAACAAGCACTGACAAGGCGCTTAACACAAGAACTTTTCTCATGGCGAGCTCCCGTTACTTTTGTTGTTGGCATCCGTAGGGATTGTTGGGCTGAATACGCGTCGCGTTGGGCGTGGGCGAAACCATAATGGCCGTACCGGTCTTGTATTCGCACAACTGACCGACTTGGGCAGAGGTATAGATCTTGCCGTTTTGCTTAAACGTGATCTGCACGCCGTCGACCAAATTCTGCGCTTTGCCGGAAGAACCGCGTCCGGCCAAACCGCCGAGCGCACCGCCGGCAACCGTGCCGGCAATGACTGCGTCGGAATGGTTACTGACCGCCAACCCTGTTGCGGCACCGAGCAAAGCACCCAAAATCACGCCGGTATTCATACCTTCGCTACGCTCGGACGTATTGCCCACGGCAATACGCGCCGGCATCACGGCAATGATTTCCACCGTCTGCACTTCTTGCGCCTGATTGACCATCGAGGCGCTATAAACGTCGGAGCGATAAACGGAACCGTCGTTGGCGCAACCGGCAAGAATGAGCGCAGGAATCGTACAAAGCATCAATGTTTTTTTCATATATCAACCCTCAAGCGTTCGAAAACGTTTGTTCTATGTTGATACTGTAACTCAGACAAGGCGGTTTGTCGCGATTTTGCGTGTGCGGGTTTCACACAATTTTGCGAAAAATTGCAACAAACATCGACATCGGGTACTGCCCCGAAAGAAGATTCTGTGACCTACTTGGGGAAAAAGAGTGTTGCCAACCCCAGGAAAATCAAAAAGCCTCCCGAGTCGGTCATAAAGGTCAAAAGCACGGAGCCGCCCATCGCAGGGTCTCTGCCGCAGGCTTTGAGTCCCAAAGGAACCAAAAGGCCGACAGCCGCGCCGACCACGATGTTTAAAAGCATGGCCAAGGCCATCACCACACCCAAAAGCATGCCTTGAGAGCTGTCGTGATACAGCGCCCAGGCGCAAAGGCCTGCGGCTACACCGCACAAAATCCCGTTAATGACGGCCACCAGCACTTCTTTTCGAATAAGGTGCCCGGTTGTCGCGTCCGTCACCTGCCCCATGGCCATAGAACGTACCAAAAGAGTCAAGGTTTGGTTACCGGAGTTGCCCGCCATCCCGGCCACCACCGGCATTAAAGCGGCCAAAGCCACCACACGCTCGATCGTACCGTCAAAGGCACTGATCACGCGCGAAGCAAAAAATGCCGTACAAAGATTTAAGCCCAACCATACCCAACGGCTCTTGGCAGCGTCCCAAACGCTGCCGTAAATATCCTGATCGTCATCCAAACCGACGGCGGCGTAAGCGTCTTCTTCACTTTCTTCACGAATGACGTCAACGACTTCGTTGACGGTCAAGCGCCCGACCAAGCGGCCGGCTTCGTCGACTACGGGCGCACTCACCAAGTCGTAACGTTCAAACGCTTGTGCCGCGTCGCCCGCATCGTCCAAAGGGTTCAAGGTAAGAATGTCGCTCACCATCAAGCCTTCGACGGGCGTGGACGGATCGTGCACAAGAATTTGGCTCACGGGCAAAGAGCCCAAGAACTTGCCTTGACGATCGACCACAAAGACCTGATCGGTATGATCCGGCAACGAATCGAAGCGCTGCAAAAAGCGCAAGACAATCGCCAGCGTAACTTCCTGGCGAATGGAAATCATCTCAAAGTCCATGCGCGCGCCGACACTGTCTTCCGGATAACTCATGGCCGCGCGCAACTGCGCGCGTTCCTCGTGAGACAACCCTTCCTGAACTTCGGCCACCACATCGGGCGGCAAGTCTTCGACCAAGTCGGCAATTTCGTCGGTATCGAGCGTTTCGACCGCATCGACCAACTCTTCGCGATCCATGGAGTCGATCAACGTTTCGCGAACCGCGTCGTTGACCTCCAAGAGAATGTCGCCTTCCTGATCGTGACGCACAAAGTTCCACACCGCCAGACGTTCGTCCTGGGGCATGGCTTCGAGAATGTAGGCGATATCGGCGGGGTGCAGTCCGTCGAGCACATCTTTAATCTGAGCCTGCGCTTCAACGTCCAAACCTGCGGCATCGGGATCTTCGGGGTTGCGTGCGGGCGCACCGCGCTCGTCCAACTCGTCGAAAATCTGGCTCATGCGCTCCAACGCACGGCTTGCCTCTTCCGGATCTCGGGCGTTGAGATCGTCCGGCCCCTGGATCGCGAGATCGTCTTTTTCCAAGTCGAGATTTTTCACGCTTTAAACTCCAAGAGTTGCCGAAAAACAAAAAGGCAAAATTTTGCCGCCCGGGAATTTTGCATTCCAAGGCGGCATTGTAGCCCGAAGCAGTCCCCGTCATTCGGGGGACAGATCAAAAAAGCGCGTATTTTCGCTTTTTCTTAGCGAAGTGCCGCATACACGCTCGCGGTTTCCGGTGATCTGCCCAACCAAATTCTGAAAGCTTCGGCTGCCTGCTCGATCAACATACCCAGTCCGTCTTCCACGCGCGCCACACCGCTTTCTTTTGCCAAACGCATAAAGGGCGTGGGTTCTTGACTGTAGAAAAGATCGTAGGCCAGACGGCAATCTTTAAATGCACTATTGGGAATGGCGGGACTTGCGCCGGTCAACGAAGCACTCGTGGCGTTGATGACAACGTCCCAACCGCCGGCGGCCGTATCCACAAAGCTCATGGCTTCGATATCCATTTCTTTACCCAAGGCAATCGCGCGATCGGGCGTACGATTGGCAATGGCGATCTTGGCGCACCCCAAGGGTTTTAAAGCGGCAATGATGCCGCGGGCGGCGCCGCCGGCTCCCGCCACCAAAACGCGAGCGCCCTGCAAAGGCTCTTGGCAGCGCGTCATGACGTCTCTGACAAAACCCACACCGTCGGTGTTGTCTCCTTTGGGCTGTCCGTTTTCAAAGCTGATGGTATTGACTGCCCGGCAAAGGCGTGCACGATCGGTCACTTCTTCGCAATAAGCAAAAGCGTCTTCCTTAAAAGGCACGGTGACGTTGACGCCTTGCGGCTTTCTTTCGCGCAGCAAAACGGCCATTCCGGGAATAAAAGAGCCGGCGTCGATATCGTAAGCCTCATAGCCGATTTCTAGATCGAACTGCTCGGCAAACATCTTGTGAATACGCGGCGACAGCGAATGCGCCACCGGATGTCCGACAACGAAAAATTGTTGCATATAACCCCCTACGGTTTTCAGACTTCGCGACCCAAGCCAAAAAACGACCTCAGGGCTTAGCGCGAAATTTCGTCTTGCGACGGCATAACGGCGGGCGTTTCTTGTTTGGCGTCGTCAACCGTTTCCGAAGTGATTTCGAACGTCTCGGCTTCGGAGACTTCCGAAACTTCCATGTCGGGATCGTCTTCGTCATCGAGCTCTTGGTGGTCTTGCAAAACTTCCAAGAGCTTGGTTTCCATCACCAAATCGATGTAGTCGACCGCCAGAATACCCAGGCGAATCTTCTGTCCGCGATCCAATTCGGGCAAGCCCGGAATGCGTTGCATAAAAGGCAACCCGTCGATTCGAACCAACTCTTGTTTGACGACGATCGCTTCGATTTCTTTCAAACCCTCTTGTTCGATCCAGCGAAGCGACCAATAACGTTCCATCCGTCTTTGAAATTCATTATAAATTTCGTAGACGGCTTCGAACTGACTGACAATTGTAAAAAAGTCGGCATCGTTACCCAAATACGCAGGAGTCGTGCCTTGAGCGGCGCAAATGATCTGACGTTGATTGACCATGTCGACATAGCGGCGCAAGGGAGAAGTCGACCAAGCATAGCGAACGACCCCCAACCCGTCGTGCGGTCCCGGACTCGTCGACATACGCACGCGCCCCATGCGTTGGCTGCGGTAAATACCCGCCACGCGATGCTCTTCCAACCACAAACCCCAGGTGGAGTTGGCAAAAATCATGAGTTCTGCCACGAGCAAATCCAAGGGCTCGCCGCGGGCTCGCCCCTTGCGGATGATCTTGGCGTCTTCGCCTTCGCCCTCCAACTCGATATACCAATCGATGCGTCCCTTGACTTCGGGCTTGCCTCGTACTTCTTCGCGCTCGGCCAAGCGCGCCTTGGCAAAGTGCCACAAGAAGGTCAATTCGCGAGCCCAGGGCATGTCCAGGGTGCCCGCAAGCATCTTTTCTTCGGTGACGTCGTCGCAAATCTTGTCATAGCGCAGATTATCGACAACCGCGATCTTTTCAATGCGCGTTTCGGTCGCCAAAACGCCCATGGTTTCATTATCGACCGTCACGTACAGTGAAACGCAGGCCACGGTTTTGCCGGCATCCAGACTTGTAGCCGATACCCACTCCTTGGGCAACATCGTGGTTTTCAGACCCGGCGCATAAACGGTAGACATACGAGATCGTGCCACCTTGTCGAGGTCGCTGTCGCGCGGCATCGAAAGCGCAGGGGCGGCAATATGAATGCCGATTCGCGTTTTGTTGTCGTCAATGGGAGTGACGCTTGCGGCATCATCGATTTCGGTGGTCGATGAATCGTCGATGGAAAAAGCTTGAACGTCGGCCGTGGGCAAATCGTCGATATCGATTTCAGGAGCCGGCAGATTTACCGGAAAACCGCGTCCTTTCGGGAAGTTTTCCAGGTAAAAACTTTCCACATACCACGTCCACGGACTCTTGACGCCGCCGAGCTTGAGCATCAAACGCAAAGGCGACAGGCGGCTTTCGGCCGCCGCATCGTTTAGTGCCTTCCATTCGATGCCGTTTTTGTCCGGACGCAATAAAAGTTCATAGCACTTCTTGCCGATTTCTTCAGGCAAGTTCCCGTCGAGCATTTCGGCCACCATCTCTTTGCGGCGCTTTTCCAATGCATTTTTGCGCGCAACGGCTTCCAAGGCACGATCGAGAACATCCTTGGGGGCGCGTTTATAGTTGCCCCTGCCCTTGCGATAAAAATAAACGGGATTGGAATGCAAGGCCAAGACGGTCGCGGCTTTATGCACCGGAGTCGTATCGCCGAAATAGTCCGAGCAAATAGCTTCGTAGCCGAACTCTTCGTCGGGCGCCACTTCCCACAAAAAGCCGGCATCCATCGCATCGGCCTCTTCTTTGGCCGAAGCGATAAAGTTGGCGGCTTCCGGTTTTTCAAACGAGAAAAAGACGTGTCCGCCTTTGACTTTGGTACGACGTCCCGTGGGCAACTCCACCTGATAGCTGTTGCCGTCCTGTTTGAGAATATTGCCCGCTTTAAAGGCTCCGTCTTCTTCGAAAAATAACTGCATCTTGTTTCTTTTATTTCGTCTTAGTCTTGCACCAAAAAGCGCATCACGTCATCGGCATAGTCCGCAAAGTTCGAGACCATATGATCGCTGCCGTCAATCACCCAACTCGGGCATTTGTCATAAAGCTTGGCCGATCGTTGCCAATCGAGCACTTCGTCGCCCGTGGTCAAAAAAAGCAATATACGAGAAGTGTCGTCAAATTGCGAAACCGCAATATTACGCAATTGTTCGGAAAACTCGGGTTTGACTTCGACGGTTCTGTCGCCGCAAAGCAATGTGTGCACGCCGACATATTGGTCGACCACTTCCCAAGGCGCCACGGCCGGATTGACCAGCACGGCCTTGCAACCGGTTTTGTGCGCAATCCAAGCCGCATAAAAACCGCCGAGACTGCCGCCGACAACGGCAACCGGCCCTTTGGTCCGGGCATTTTGAAAAATGTCTTCAATGATCCGACAAGCCTCTTCGGGCGACGTGTTCAAATCGGGCGCTTGAACCTCCCAGCCGTAAGCCGGCGCCGTTTTACGCAACACGGCCGCCTTCATGGAAGCGCCTGAAGACAAAAAGCCGTGCAGATAAATCACCGTTCCCGACACCGTCGACCTCATCGATTTTTCTTTGCCAAAGCATCCAAAAGCTTGGTACAGATACCGCCGAAGCCTCCGTTGCTCATGGTCAAAATCACATCGTTCGGTTTGGCTTCCTTGACGACAGCTTCAACAAGCGGCATCAAGTCGCCGGCAAACGTTTGCGCTTTTCCACCCAAGGCAACAAGCGCTTCGGCCGGATCCCAGGAAACGTCTTTGCCGCGATAGCAAAAGACTTTGTCGGCGCCGATCAAAGACGCCGCCAAGCGATCTTTCATCGTCCCCAACTTCATCGTATTGCTGCGCGGCTCCAACACGGCCAATATGCGACGATTCGGCCCCACTTTCGTGCGCAAAGCGGCAATCGTCTCGACAATGGCCGTCGGATGGTGTGCAAAATCATCGATCACCGTCACATCGTTTTCCACGCCCTTGACTTCCAAACGACGTTTGACGCCGGCAAACGTTTTTAAAGCCGCCATCGCCTTTTCAACCGGCACGCCCGCATCCGTTGCCGCAACGATCGCCGCCAAGGCGTTTAAAGCATTGTGATGCCCCGGCAAATCCATTTCGAGCACGCCCATGCTTTGTCCTTGATAAAAGATTTCGCGGTTTTCGTCGATCGACCAATCCTTGGCATCGTTAAATTTGGCCAAGCGGCTGTAAAGCCCTTTTTCAAGCACGCGATCCAAAGCCGGGCAATCGCCGTTGGCAATCACGAGTCCCTTGCGCGGAATCGTTCTCACCAAATGATGGAATTGCTTTTCGATGGCAGCCAAATTTTCAAAAATATCGGCGTGATCGAATTCCAAATTGTTGAGAATGGCCGTCCTCGGGCGATAGTGCACGAACTTGCTGCGCTTGTCGAAAAAGGCCGTGTCGTACTCGTCGGCTTCGATCACGAAGTGTTTGCCTCGCCCGAGCTCGGCCGAATGACCGAAACCTTGCGGTACGCCCCCGACCAGATAACCGGGCTCAAGCCCGGCTTCACGCAAAATGTGCGTCACCAAAGACGTCGTCGTCGTTTTTCCGTGCGTACCCGCCACGGCGATGACATGACGCCCCTGCAAAATATTTTCGCTCATCCATTGCGGCCCCGACGTATAAGGTTCGCCCGCATCCAAAATCGCTTCCAACAAAGGATTGCCGCGGCTCACCGCATTACCGATCACCCACAAGTCGGGTGCGACCGAAAGCGTTTCCTCTTTATAGCCCTCGGTCAACTCGATGCCGGCAGCGCGCAGCTGATCGCTCATCGGCGGGTAAACGTTGGCGTCGCTTCCCGTAACCCTGTGTCCGCTTGCCACAGCCAACTGAGCAACCCCGCCCATAAACGTGCCGCAAATTCCCAAAATATGAATGTGCATGATCCACTCGATCCTTAAAATGGTGCCTGAGATTGTACCCGCGAGCGCCTTGTTTTCGTTAATCGAAAAGCGCTTTCTCACTCCGACGGATTGGCCTTATGTCACAAAACAACAGACTCAAAACCGAAATTGCCCAAGCAATTGCTCAACGCATCGCTTTGGATTGTTGCGATTGGCAAACGGCCCGCACAAGTGTTCTGGACGACGTGCGCCGCTCCATGGACAAAATCCCCGCCGATTCGATGCCCTCGGCCTCGGAAATCGAAAGTGCGGTGCGCCAGTGCTTTGCCATCTACGAGCCCGAAGCACACGCGAAGGTGTTGGCGCACAAGCGCCTTTGGGCCAAACGCATTTTGGAAAGACTCTCGACCTTTGACATGTATTTGACCGGTGCCGTTTTAAACGGCTGCGCCAATGCCGAGTCCAATATCTGCTTTGCGCTTTTTACCGACGACGTCAAAGGCGTGGAAGTCGCGCTGATGAATGCAGGCATCGATTTTGAAGTCGTCGATGCCTTGGGCGGCCCCATGCCCGAGCCTGTCGAGTGCCTCGGGTTTTTGATCCGGGATCGGGAAAATCGCCTGACCGAAGGTATTCGCATCGACATTTACGAGAGCTGTGCCAAAAGCTGCAATCCGTTTAAGCGCGAGCCCGACGCATACCAACAACCGTGGGAATCTTCGGGGAGGGCAAACCTCGCAAAACTCCTCGAAAACGTGCATTTTGACGACTGATACCTGCAAAATGCGCAAAAAACCATCATCCTCAAGGATGACCCTCACCACAACGGCCCTTGGCGATACTACAATAAAGGCTGTAGATACCTTCGAAAGAAGACAATAAACACAAAAGTAGGACAAATTAGGCTCAATTAAACACTTTTGAACGACCGAGCCGTCATTCGTCGTCCGAAGTTTGTACCGAATCCTTATTTGGCTTCGTTTGCGAAGCCGATTTTTGTGAGATATTCCGCCATGGACCTTCGCAAATTAAAAACTCTGATCGATCTCGTTAGCGAAAGCGGTGTTGCCGAATTGGAAATCACCGAAGGCGAAGATCACGTCCGCATTGTCAACCGCCAGACGGCCGTCGCCGCCCCTGTTGTTCCCGTTGCCGTTGCGGCACCTGCCCCCGCCCCCGCGCCCCCCGCCCCGCCAGCGGCCGAACCTGCAGCTCCGGCCAAGGTCGAAGGCACGACGATCAACTCTCCGATGGTGGGCACGTTCTATCGTTCGCCGAGCCCCGGCGCCAAACCCTATGTCGACATCGGTCAAAAAGTCAAAGCCGGCGATACGGTTTGCATCATCGAAGCCATGAAACTTCTCAACGAAATCGAAGCCGAAACCGACGGCGTGATTCAGGAAATCTTGGTTGAAAACGGCGCTCCGGTCGAGTTCGGCCAACCCTTGTTTGTCATTGCCTAAGTTTGATTGTCATGAAAGCCGCCTGAAAGAAATTTTTTCGGCGGCTTTCGTTGCAGACACGAATCGGAATCGATTTTATGTTTGGAAAAATTCTTATTGCCAACCGCGGTGAAATCGCGCTTCGCATTCAGCGTGCGTGCCGCACCTTGGGCATCAAGACCGTTGCCGTGCACTCCACGGCCGATGCCGATGCCATGTATGTGCGTTTAGCCGACGAAAGCGTGTGTATCGGCCCGGCTCAATCCTCGGAGAGCTACCTCAACATTCCGGCCATCATTTCGGCCGCCGAAGTCACCGATGCCGAAGCCATTCATCCGGGCTACGGTTTTTTGTCGGAAAACGCCGACTTTGCCGATCGCGTGGAAAAAAGCGGCTTTACCTTTATCGGTCCGCGCGGCGACACCATTCGTCTGATGGGCGACAAGGTCAATGCCAAGCAGGCCATGCTCGAGGCCGGCGTACCGTGCGTGCCCGGCAGCGACGGCGAGTTGCCGCAGGAGCCTGCCGAGATCCTGGCCATTGCCCGCAAAGTGGGCTATCCCGTTCTGATCAAAGCCAGTGCGGGCGGCGGCGGTCGCGGCATGCGCGTGGTGCGCACCGAAGCAGCCTTGATCAACTCGGTCAACATGACGCGCACCGAAGCCAAAGCTGCGTTCGGTTCGGACAAAGTTTATTTGGAAAAGTTCCTGGAAAATCCGCGCCATATCGAAATTCAGGTGCTCTCCGACAATTTCCAAAATGCGATCTACTTGGGCGAGCGCGACTGTTCCATGCAGCGTCGCAATCAAAAAGTGATCGAAGAATCTCCGGCTCCCGGCATTCCCCGAAAGCTGATCGACAAGCTCGGCCAGCGATGCGTCGAAGCCTGCCGCCGTATCGGCTATCGCGGTGCGGGCACCTTTGAATTCCTGTACGAAAACGGCGAGTTTTATTTCATTGAAATGAACACGCGCGTTCAGGTCGAGCATCCCGTGACGGAATTTGTCACAGGCACCGACATTATTCAGCAACAAATCCGCATCGCCGCCGGCGAACGCCTGACCCTGCGCCAAAAAGACATCGTCGTCAAGGGTGCGGCCGTCGAATGCCGCATCAACGCCGAAGATTCCTTTACGTTCCGTCCGTCTCCGGGCAAGGTAACCCTTTGGCATATGCCCGGCGGCCCGGGCGTGCGTCTCGACAGCCACGTCTACGCCGGCTACACAGTACCGCCTCACTACGACAGCATGATCGGCAAGCTGATTTGTTACGGCGACACGCGTGAAGAAGCCCTGGCACGCATGCGCGTGGCTTTGTCGGAAACCGTTGTCGACGGCATCAACACCAATATTGCACTGCATCGCCAGATATTGGCCGATGCCGAATTCAATTTGGGCGGCACGAGCATTCACTATTTGGAAAAACGATTAAACGAATGGCGTCAAGCCCGTAAGGAGGTCAAGCCCGATGTTGCGTGAGATCACAATGCTGTGCGATGAACGTACGGCCGAAGCCTTTGGCGATTTGATGATGGACGCCGGCGCCATGAGCGTCACGATCGAAGATGCCGATCGCGACAAGCCTGACGAACAACCTCTTTTCGGCGAACCGGGGCTCGAACCCGAAACGTTGGCGTGGAGCCGCTCTCGTCTGACGCTTTTGGTAGCAGAAGACTTCGATGCCGTCACGGCTGCGGGCATTGCCGCTCGCGCTTTGGGTATCGAGACGCCCGCCATTGAAAAAGACGAAGACGTGCCCGACGAAAACTGGGTGAAGTTGACCCAGGCGCAGTTCGGCCCGACGAAAGTCAGCGACAGAATGTGGATTGTGCCAAGCTGGAACGAGCCGCCCGAACCCACTGCCATCAATATCCGTTTGGACCCCGGCGTGGCGTTCGGTACGGGTTCTCACCCCACGACGCATCTGTGCCTGAAGTGGCTTGACAGCAACGTCACCGAAGGTCAACGCGTATTGGATTACGGTTGCGGCACCGGCATTTTGGCCATTGCCGCCGCCAAGGTCGGTGCCAAAGAAGTCAAGGGCACCGATATCGATCCGCAGGCCGTGGAAGCCGCTCAAGTCAACGCCAAAGAAAACGGCGTCCAAGCCCGTTTCGTTTTGCCCGACGGACTTGCTGCCGAAACCTTTGACGTGGTGGTGGCCAATATTTTGTCCAACCCCTTGAAGCTTTTGGCACCTGCCCTTTTGGGACGCGTCGCAGCTGGCGGCCATTTGGTGCTCTCCGGTGTTTTGGCTCGTCAAGCCGAAGAAGTCATCGAGGTCTATCGCAAGGCCGATCCTGCCGTCAAACTGTCGGTTTGGGCCGAAGAAGACGGTTGGGTTTGTATCGCCGGCCGTCGCGAGTAATTTCGGCAATTTTGTCAAAGACTCGGTGTTTTCCGACATCGAGTCTTTTTTTGTTGTCCGACATCTTTTGCGCGTAAACACTTGAGTCGAGCTAAGCAATTTTTCCTATTAGCCGCTAAAATCATTCGATTCAGCATTCGTCAAACGACGGTATAAAAATTCCGTTGTTGATTGTTTTCAAGTAGTCCGAACTTCTACCGGTAGATTTATGGCTTTTGTTACTCGTTGTCCTTATTGCGGCGCCGTATGGCTTTTGCCTGACAAGGACACCGCCGAACGCGGACCCGTGCGTTGCTCCTCGTGCAACCATAGTTTTGATGCAACGCGCGCTTTGCTTTGCGTCAACGATGCCGCTTTGCCGAATCTGCCCATATCGACGCTGCCCAAGGCAAAAAATACCGACGAGGCACTCGTTAAACCCGAGGCCGATCCTGCCGAAGCGACTTCTTTTGCGCCGAGCTTTTCTAACAAGCGACAAGCCGAAAAACCGGTTGCAGCGCCCGTTGCCAAACCCGTTGAACCCGAGCCTGTCGCTGAAAAAGCGGCTCCCGTACAAAGTTCGACGCCGGTGCCGGCCCCCAAACCCGAAGCGCCGAAGCCGGTTGTTGCCCTCGACCAAACTCCCGTCAAACCCGTTGCAACCGACAGCGGCCTGATTCACGTCAAGCGCAACAACGAACCCAAACTTTCAGCCGTCAGCGGCGCACTGCAGGAAAGCTATCCGGGCAAAACGGAGCCGTCTCTGCACATTGCCGATATCGGTCAGAAAAAAGAACCCAAGCTTTCCGGCGTCTCGCCCTTGACAAACAAACCCCAACAAACAGACAGCACGCAGTCGTTGGGCAAAATCGTTCCGCTCGAAGACACCGACCCCGAAGTCCGATTGGTGACGTCGACAGACACTGAAAGCGTGCGTTCGGTCAAACCGTCTCGAAGCTATACCGGCATTGTCAGCGTTTTGCTGGCCGTGATTTTGCTTTCGACCTTGGCGGTAGTTTCGGCCATTGTTTTCAATCAAAAAATTCTTCATGCATTCCCGCAAACGCAGGAAGTCTTCATGCAGCTTTGCGGCAAGATTCCTTGCCCGGGCTTTTATATCGCGCAACCCGAAGCCTTTGTCGTGAGCAAAACGACATTACGACCGGTGGACGAATCGGGCAATTACACGCTTGACGTCACGCTTGTCAACGGCTCGAATTTCGCTCAGGCCGTTCCCTGGCTTGAGCTCGAATTGCTCGATGACAACAACGGCTCTTTGATGAAGCGTACCATTACGCCTATGGAGTATCTCAACGATCCTCAGACCACCAAGAGCATCCCGCCCAATCGTTCTTTAACGGTTCGCGTAAGTTTACAAACCAATGTGACGTCGGCGCGTTGCGTCGTCAAACCCACTTATCCAGAAAACAAATAACGAGGAGTTTTTCTCATGGCAACCATGATCAGTGGCTCGATCGCCTACGACAATATTCTTTCTTATGCCGGGCGCTTCAGCGATCACCTGATCGCCGAAAGTTTGGATCACATCAATTTGACTTTTGTGACCGAATCGATGACCCGTAACTACGGCGGCTGCGCCGCCAACATCGCCTATGCATTGAAGATGCTCGGCGGCGATCCGGTTGTTGTGGGAGCCGTGGGCACCGACGGCAACGACTACTTGTATCGTTTTGAAGAAGCCGGTATCAAAACTTCGGTTGTCAAATTCAACGACTGCTACACCGCTCAGTGCTTCGTGACGACCGACACGACGGGGTCTCAGTTGGCCACCTTCAATCCCGGTGCCATGCAGCGCGCTCACCAGGCTCCCTTCCCGACGGAAGAAAAAATAGATTTCGCTTTGGTCGGCCCCGACGGCAAAGAAGCCATGATCGCCCGTATGAACGAATGCGTTGAAAAAGGCATCCCCGTTTTGTTTGACATCGGTCAAGGCGTGTCGCTCTTTAACGGCGACGAAATCCGTGACTTGATTTCCAAGGCCACCTACATGGCCGCCAGCGCCTACGAGATCGAACTCATCGAGCGCAAGACCGGTTTGCGTCCCAAGGATGTGGCTGCGCTTGTCAAGGCTTTGATCGTTACGTTAGGCGAAGACGGTTCGTGCGTGTATGTGGATGGCGAAATCTATGAGGTGCCGGCAAGTCGCGTAGACAACGCCATCGATCCGGTGGGTGCAGGCGACGCTTATCGCGGCGGTCTGCTTTACGGCTTGACCCGCGGTTGGGACTGGGTCAAGTGCCTGCGTATCGCCAGCTGTGTGGCCGCCTTCAAGGTGCAGAGCATGGGTGCTCAGAACTACAAGTTCGATACCCAAGCTCTGAAGGTTCGCTATGAACACAGCTACGGCGAAAAACTCGACATTTGATCGATAACCTAATCTTCGGGTAGACAAACGGGCGACTTGATTAAGCAAGCCGCCCGTTGTTGTTTTTCAAAGATTCAATCCATTACGCTACGCGCGTTTTCTGCAGTTTGTCACGCAACAAAATGGCCGCAAGATTCATAGCAAAGACCAACAACACCAAGAGCAACCCGGTGCCGTATTGCATGGGGCGCGTCTTTTCGATTTCAGTGCCGGCCGTTGCCAACACATACATGTGGTAAGGCAGTGCCATGACCGAGCTCATCACGCTATCGGGCAGTTTGGGCGTATAGAAAACCGTTGCGGTAAACATCACGGCAGCGGTTTCGCCGGCAGCTCGGGCCACTGCCAAAATGGCTCCCGTCAAAATCCCGGGCAATGCGGCAGGAAGCACGATTCTGGCAATCGTCTGCGATTTGCTCGCACCCAAAGCCAGACTGGCATCACGCCAAGCGCCCGGTACTTGTTTGAGCGCCTCTTCCGTCGTATTGATGATGACCGGAAGCGTCAACACAGCCAAGGTCAAAATACCGGAAAGCAAACTCACTTTAAGTCCCATGGCCGTCACGAAAAACGCCAGACCGAAAAGACCGAAAACAATTGAGGGAACGCCGGCGAGATTAGCCACCGACAGACGAACCGTATCGGTCAAAACGCCTTTTTGGCCGTATTCGTTGAGCCATACTGCGCAGGCCACACCAAAGGGCAGTGCGATGGCAATGGCGCCGGCAGCCAACAAAAAGGTTCCGACCAAACAGGGAAAGACGCCGCCGTCGGTCATCATGTTTTGCGGAGACTCAAAAAGAAAATCCCAGCTGATGGCACCGATCCCGTTGACCCACAAAAACACGCAAGCAATGACAAGTGCCGCACAATTGACAAAGGCTGCCGAGCGCAACACGCCGTAAGACACAATCTGAGTAATCGTACGACGCACGCGGGTTTTTTCCTGCGCTTTGGCACACAAACTTTTGACAGTCATTCTTTTTTCCCTTTAGACGGCAGGCGTCTTATATTTCTGAGCCAGTCTGAAAGCCACGGCATTAAACAAAAAGGTCATCACGAAAAGCGCAATACCGGTTGCAAACAAGGCGTGGTAGTGCGGACTTCCGAAGGGGGCTTCCGCCATTTCGGCCGCAATGGAAGCCGGCATCGGACGGATGGGATCAAAAACGGATTCGGGCACGATTGCTGCGCCGCCGGCCACCATCAAAACCACCATCGTTTCACCCAAAGCGCGACTCATACCGAGCATGACGGCAGTGCCGATGCCCGACAGCGCATAGGGAATCGTGACGTTTTTTAACGTTTCCCAAGGTGTCGCACCCAAAGCCAACGAGGCGTCTTTGAGCGATCTGGGAACGGCATGCAATGCGTCTTCGGAAATCGAACAAATGGTCGGCACGGCCATAAAGGCCAACATCAAAGCCGCATTAAAAAGGTTTAGCCCCGTGGCAATCCCCAAGGCATTTTGTAACCAAGGCGCCACCAACACCATACCGACAAAACCGATCACCACCGAAGGCAATGCGGCCAACAATTCGATGAAAGGCTTGACGATACGACGCGTCGTATTGCTTGCCACTTCGGATAAGTAGGCTGCCGTCATCAGCCCCAGCGGCACGGCTATGAGGCTTGAAAGTGCCATCACCGCAAGCGAACCTGCAATCAAAGCGCCGATCTCAAAGTCGGGCGTATCTCCCACCGGATACCACTCGGTGCCGAAGACAAACTGCAGAGGTGTCAACTGCGCAAAAACGGGCAAGCCTTCTTTAAAAAGATAAAAGACGATGCTTGCCAACACCGCAAGCGACACGAAAGCCAAGAGCGTCAGACCGATTTCGACGCCTTTTTCTCGAATGTTTTTACTCATACTTTTAACCAAAATACGTCAAACGCGGCGTCTTGTCTTTTCAAAGACGCCGCGTCCGATCGAATACCGATTAAGACAGCGGCACAAAGCCTGTTTCCTTCACAGCCTTCTGACCCTTGGCCGGATCAAGCATCCAATCGACAAAGACCTTGGCGTCGCCCGCGGGCTTACCGTTGGTGAAGAAGTAAAGTTCGCGAGACAAAGGCCAGGACTTATCCTTGGCAGCTTCGGCCGAAGCGGCCTTGCCGTCGACCGTCAAAGCCTTGGTCTGACCGTCGACATAACCGATACCGATATAGCCGATGGCATACTTGTTCTTGGCCACGGTCTGCACCACCGTACCGTTGGAAGTCTGAAGCAATGCACGCGGCGTCACGCGAGCCTTCTTCATCACGAGTTCTTCCCACGTTTCAAACGTACCGGAGCTCGAATCGCGGCTCACCACAACGATCGGAGCATCGGCGCCGCCCAATTCTTTCCAGTTTTTGATCTTGCCTTCGTAGACGGCCTTCAAATCGGCCATCGAAATGTTCTTGACCGAGTTGGCGTTGCTCACCACCGGCACGATGGCATCGACTGCCACAGCGGTTCTCACGGGCGTCACACCCTTGGACTGAGCCAACTTCGTTTCGCTTTCCTTGATGTCGCGAGAGCTCATGGCCACCGTGGTCAAACCGTCGACCAAAGCCTTCATACCGTTGCCGGAACCGCCGCCGGAAAGAGAAATCGTGATGGCGGGATTTTCTTTACTAAAGGTTTCGGCAGCCTTTTGCACGATGGGCAAAACGGTGGTCGAGCCGTTGATCACAACGTCGCCGGCCTGGCTGACATTCATCGCACAGACCATAGTGGCAGCGACACAAAGCTTTTTAAACATTTCTTTTATTCCTTTCAAAATTGTTTTGTTTCCTTTGCAGTGTTTCTCTTTTCGACTTGTGCCCTCAGAAGTCGGATCGAGTTTTTGTTCGGGCACCGAAGAAACGCTTTCAGGACGGATTCAAATTTTTTTCCGCTTCTTTTCAGGGCGCTATCTTGAGCCTGTTTTATGACGGAGAAATGGCACTTTTATGACGCAATAATGACATGTAAGTCTTTGTTTTTAAATGTTTTTTCTGTCACGCCATTGTCATAATTGCGTCACGTGAACGACATAAATCATTTTTAGGATTGCCGACTCAAAGGGCGCCGATTGCGGTGTCCTAGTTGTCAAACATCGAAAAGAAAATTTTGAAAATGAACGAAACGATTGCCGCTTTAGCAGGCGAACACGAAACCAAGATTTCGGCAAAAAACGTCGACTTTTATTACGGAAAACATCAGACGCTTTTTGACATCAATCTCGACTTCAAAGATCGGGAAGTCACGGCTTTGATCGGCCCTTCGGGGTGCGGCAAGTCGACATTCTTGCGCACGCTGTCTCGCATGAATGAGTTGATCGGCGACACGTCGCTCACCGGCCGCATTTCGCTTGACGGCGAAGACGTCTATGACAAAGATTTTGACGTGGTGGCACTGCGCCAACGCGTCGGCATGGTTTTCCAAAGACCCACGCCCTTTCCCAAGTCGATTTTTGAAAATGTCGCCTACGGCCTTCGCGTCGCCGGCATTTCCAATCGTGCAATCATTTCCGACAAAGTTGAAGAAAGCTTGCGTCGTGCGGCACTTTGGGAAGAAGTCAAGGATCGATTAAACGACAGCGCATTGGGCCTTTCCGGCGGTCAACAGCAGCGTCTGTGCATTGCCAGAGCGCTTGCCGTCGAACCCGAAGTCCTGCTGATGGACGAGCCCGCGAGCGCACTCGATCCGATTGCCACGCAAAAGCTCGAAGAAAGTATTTTGGAATTGCGCGACAGCCTTTGCATTGTGATTGTGACGCACAACATGCAGCAGGCGGCGCGAATTTCCGACAAGACGGCGTTTTTCTTTATGGGGCAGCTCGTCGAGTTCGATACGACCGATACGATCTTCAATCACGCGACAAACGCCAAAACACGCGACTATGTCAACGGCCACTTCGGCTAGGATCTGCTCCTTAGAGCATCGTATAACCCATGCTCGCAGGCACGACCCAACGCAAAATGAGGTTTAAAAGCAAAAAGAGGATGATGGGCGAGATATCGAACTGACCGATTCTCGGAATAAAGCGTCTGAACGGACGCAAGAACGGATCGACCAAGGTGGCAAGCATCGACTGGTAGCCCAAGTAACGGCTGCCCATAAAGCTCATGATCGCGTAGATGATCACGCCCCAAATCAAAAGATTGATCGCCCAACGCAGCACCATGGCAAAAGGTGCCAATGCAAACGAAACGGCCGTTGCGGGAAAGCCCGTGACTTCGCGCGCCACCAACACTTGAACAATGGCCACAATCAAAGCAGCGGCCAAGCAACTCCATTCATAATTGCCGCGCGGCTTGACGATATAGGCCACTGGGTTGACCAGCCAATCGGTCAACTTCCAAGCAAAAGCCACCATGGGATCGCGCGGGCTGATGGCCAACGACCACAAATAGGCGCGCAACAACAAAAGGCTTCCCAAAAGCGCCGTGATCAAACCGAAAACATCAAATAAAAAGTTCATCGGGCAATTTTCCCTAAAAAAAGTTGCTCAACCGAATTGTACTTATGCCAAGTCCCGCCAAGGACTCAAAACGCTCAACTGCTTTTGCGCCGCTGCGCCGACAAATTTAGGAGCTCCGAAATTATCTTTGTCTCTGACAAGCCGCACCCAATCGAAGTACGGCCCCGGATCGGTTTTTCTTTCGGGCGCAATATCGCTGTGCCCGACCACAAAAGCAATCGGATAAGCCTCGGCAAGCGCTTTCAAAAGCTTTTCCAAACTGACGTACTGGCGCTCCTCAAACGGCACGAAGTCCGTGCCTTCAAGTTCGATACCGATCGTAAAGTCGTTGCAACGCACCTTGCCGTTAAAGCGACTCACGCCCGCATGCCAGGCTCTGTCGTTGCAGCTCACAAACTGTGTGACGGTGCCGTCGCGCGCAATCAAAAAGTGACTTGACACACGCACGCCGCGCAAACATGCCAAATCCGGATGCGCATCGAAATCGAGCTTATCGCAAAAAAAATCCTGTACTGTGCCGCTACCGAATGTCAGAGGCGGCAAGGAAATGTTGTGAATGACAACAGTGTCGATCGATTGATCCGACGCCAACTCTCGTCCGTCAAAATGCGTTGACGGACACTTGACCACGCCCGATACCGCCCATCCGTCGGCATCGATTGCCATCGGATCAAACGCGGTTTGACTCGTCGACGCTGTCATCTCAATCCCGCTTTAACGAGAGCGACGCGCTTTGTTGCGGCACTTTTCGCTGCAATAGCGCTCGCCGTCGCCCAACACGGCTTCGTCTTCGGGAAAGTGCGTGCCGCACACCGGACACTCGATCATGCTCACGGGCGAATTGGCGGACTTTTTCTTACGTCCTCCCTCTTGGCGCTCGACGCGCTGAGAGCGGCGCGAAATCGTCCAGGCGATATACATCGCGGCGATCAAACCGACAAAAAAGAGAATCTTTGACATGTCGGACTCTTTGTTACATCAAGAAGGTTTCAATCAGGAAGCGGTACACGAGATAGGCCACGGCCAAAACGACAATACCGGCCCAAAACCACGTGAGCGCCTTTTTCTTGCGCCACCCGAAGCCGTAACGGCCTACGAGCAAAATCGCAAAGACGACCCAAGCCAACCACGTCATCACCGTTTTGTGATCAAGCACATAGGGCACGCCGTGCGCTTGCATCGTGGCAAAGCCGCCCAACACCAAAACGAGCGTCAAGCACACAAAGCCACATGCCACGATTCTGAAAAGAATGCGTTCCATTGCGAGAAGATTGGGCATATTGGCCAAAATGCCTTTGTCGGTATCGGCCATGGGCGACTTCAGTTGCTTGTCCATACGCATCAAAAGAACCGCTTGAATCACGGCAATGGACATGAAGCTATAAGCCGACAAGGCCACTAGCAGATGCACTCTAAAAAGCATCGACCAGGTTTCGGAACGATAGATTTCGCCTGGGAAAATCACCGGAAGAACGCTTCCGGCCGCTGCCATAATCAACACCAAACCGGTCAATACCGTCACGCGATGCACGCAACTTTCGATGAGCGTAATCAAAACGGCGATCAACAGCATGGCAGAGACCGCCATACCGAAACCGAAGTGAATCACGTCGCTGGCAAACATCTCGACAAAAACTCCGGCCACATGCACGACAAAACCGGCAAAGGCCACGTTTCGCATCCAATTGGGCGCCACAGCCCCCTTGACTTGCAAAGTACGCACGACGCCGATACCGGCCGCCAAATAAGCAATTGCCGCCACTACCAATAAGAGATAGCTCAAAGCCATCTGATCCATGATACGAATCCTTCAAATTTCTAAAAAACTTCTACCCGCCGCACATTCTTTACGGAATGTCCCTTGTCTTGATTTTCAAGGCTTAAAACCCCGAGGGATGCTTTACAATATTGCACCCCTTCAGCAAAATGCCTTCATCAGTTTGACGCCGAGAAACGAATGTCTCTCAATGCGTTTGCCGGGCTTATCTGAGGATTGTAATTCGCAAACTTACGAAATTGCTTAACCGCAAAAAGATTTCTGCGGTCGATAGCCCTAATTTCGTCGAACAGACACAAAACTATGCTTGACAATTTAAGTTCCCGTTTGTCGCGCGTCATCAAGACCATGCGCGGCCAGGCTCGATTGACCGAGGAAAATACGCGCGACATGTTGCGTGAAGTGCGTCTGGCACTTTTGGACGCCGACGTGGCCTTGCCCGTGGTGCGCGAACTTGTAGCCCGCATCAAAGCCAAGGCTTTGGGCGAAGAAGTCATTGCCAACCTCAACCCCGGCCAAGCCTTGGTGGGCGTTGTCGAACGTGAACTCACGGCCATTATCGGGGGCGATCTTTCCGAAGAAGAACGTCGCATCAATTTATCGGTGCAGCCGCCTGCCGTCATTCTCTTGGCCGGTCTGCAAGGTGCCGGTAAAACGACCACGGCCGGCAAGCTTTCCAAATGGCTCATCGAAAATACCAAAAAGAAAGTTTTAACGGTCTCTGCCGACGTGTATCGCCCTGCCGCTATCGAACAGTTAAAGACCGTTTCGGCGCAAGCCGGTGCCGACTTTTTTGAAAGCAGCGTCGGCCAAAAACCTTTGGACATCGCCGCTCGCGCCTTGGATCACGCCAAGCGCCATTTCTACGATGTCTTGATCGTCGATACGGCCGGCCGCTTGGCCATCGACGAAGCCATGATGCAGGAAGTCAAGGAATTGTCCGACTTTCTGCACCCGGCAGAAACTCTCTTTGTGATCGACGCCATGCTCGGTCAGGATGCGGTCAATACGGCCAAAGCCTTTAACGAACGCTTGAATCTCACGGGTGTCATCCTCACCAAATTGGACGGCGACAGCCGAGGCGGTGCCGCACTGTCCGTTCGCATGGTCACGGGCAAACCGATCAAGTTTGTCGGTGTGGGCGAAAAGCTCGACGGCTTCGAAGACTTCAACCCCAATCAGATGGCCGGCCGCATTCTCGGCATGGGCGACATCGTCTCTTTGGTCAAAGACGTGCAAAAGGCCGTCGACATCAAAGAAGCGCAAAAGCTTGCCGAAAAGATTCGCTCGGGCGACAAGTTCGATTTGGAAGACTTTAAGGCTCAGATTTCACAAATGAAGAACATGGGCGGCATTTCGGGTTTGATCGACAAGTTGCCTGCACAGTTTCAGGAAGCTGCCGGAAAAGTTCGTGACGAAGACGCCAATCGCGCCATCCGTCGCACCGAAGGCATCATCAACTCGATGACGCCTCGCGAACGTCGCAATCCCGATCTGATCAAAGCCAGCCGCAAACGTCGCATCGCCGCCGGCGCAGGCGTTTCCGTTCAGGAAGTCAATCGTCTTTTGAAGCAGTTTGAGCAAACGCGCGACATGATGAAGAAGATGAAAAAAGGCGGCTTGGCCAAGATGATGCGTGCCTTGGGCGGCTTGAGTCGCATGGGCGGCATGGGCGGATTCGGCGGTTTCGGCCGCTAATTGCCAAACGACGCACGACAATGGCACGCACTTTGGATTGGGAAACGTTTCTCGTCACCGCGGCAGGTCGCACGACTGTAGCGTGGGAAGAAGGTGCGTTTGCGCGTTTTGTCGCCAACAAAACCGGCGACAGAGCACTGCAAATCGGTCTTTGGAAACTCAACGCCTTGGACAAAAGCCCGATCGGTCATCGTATTGCCGTTGCCGACGTTGTCCAAGCGCTTGACGCCGACGATCTGCGCGTACGGCTAGTTGCGCAAAGCTGGGCTCTGCCTCTGAAGGACGAATCTTGCGACTTGGTCGTGTGGCCCCACGGACTTGATATGTGTCCGGACAAAGCGCAGGCGACGCTTGCCGAAATCACACGCATTTTGGCTCCCAACGGCCTGTTGGTTTTATCCTTTTTCAACCCCATGGGGGCTTGGCATTTGCGCCAAAACATTTTTTGCGCTTCCAAAATTCTGCCCGACAATGCCGCCGGTTTTTCCATGATGCAAGCCAAAGCTTTGATTGCCCAAACCGGTCTGACGCTCGAAGGCGGCAACTTTGGAGTTTATGCCGTCAATCCCAACATCGGACAAACGAACGTCAGACTGCCGTCTTGGATTGATAAAGCTGGCGATCGCTGGTGGCCGACGTTAAGCAACGTCATTGTTTTGAGCGCGCGCAAAACCGACGCGGGACTCAAACTCGTGGGGAAAGTCAACTTTGCGCCTGCCAAGGCAACAAAAACCGTCGGCGCCATTGCAAGAAAACAAATGCAGGCCGACGCCAACTCAAACTTTTCTACTGATAACCGATGAGTGAAACCGTTTTAGAAATTTGGACCGACGGCGCCTGCAAATTCAACCCCGGCCCCGGAGGTTGGGGCGTATTGATGCAATTCGGCCAACATAAAAAAGAGCTTTTCGGCGGCGATATCGAAACGACCAACAACCGCATGGAACTGACGGCCGTAATCGAAGCATTTCGTGCCGTCAAACGCCCGTGCAAATTGCGTTTGCACTTGGACAGCAGCTACGTCAAAGACGGCATCACCAAGTGGATTCACGGCTGGAAGAAAAAAGGCTGGCGCACCCAGTCGGGTCCCGTTAAAAACGTCGAGCTCTGGCAAGAACTCGATCGTCTGGTTTCAAGCTACCCGGAAGAAATCGATTGGCAATGGGTCAAGGGGCACGCCGGCAACCCGGGCAACGAACGCGCCGACGAACTTGCCAATATGGGCGTGGACAAGGTCTTGAAAGAATCTCGCGGCAATAAAGGAAACTAATCGCCATGCGTCAAATTTGTTTGGATACGGAAACGACGGGGTTGGACCCCAAAACAGGCGACAGAATCGTCGAAGTGGGTGCGGTGGAAATTATCGGCAGAACCTTGTCGGACAAAGACGATGCTTATTTTCACGTCTATATCAACCCCGAGCGCGATGTGCCGGCAGAAGTCGTCAAAGTGCACGGATTGACAAACGAATTTTTGGCCGACAAACCTGTTTTTGCCGACATTGCGCCTCGATTCGTCGAATTCATCAAGGGCGCCGAACTCATCATTCACAATGCCGCGTTCGATATCGGCTTTTTGAATATGGAGCTCAAGCGCCTCAAGCTCGGCAAAGTCGAAGATTATTGCGAAAAAGTCACCGACTCTTTGGCAATGGCTCAAAACATGTATCCGGGCCAACGCTGCACCCTGGACGTTTTGTGCTCGCGTCTGGATGTCGACAATTCGAACCGAACCTTGCACGGCGCCTTGTTGGACTCCCAGCTTTTGGCTGAAGTTTATTTGGCCATGACGCGCGAACAAGGTTCGCTTTTGGGTGAAGCATACGAAGCGGGCGAAGTCAACGAACCCGTTCCGGAAGCCCACCTTTTTGCCAAGGCAACGACGCCGGCCGACGAAATGGCCGTTCACCAAGCCTTTTTGGAGATGATCGCCAAAAAGTGCAAAACCGGATGCCGTTGGACGCAAGCATTGGAAAATACCGGGACGCAGCAAACAAAAGCAGCCGGCTAAGCCACCTGCAATCCGCAGAACATTTGCGGTATTACGGCTTCTTGCGGATTCGAAATTGCGGGTTTCCCGCTAAACTTCGATGATTACACTTTAAGTTTGCGAGCGCTGTGCAAATCTCGCAATATTATTTTTGGACTTCAGACCTTTTAGCATGATTGAGTTACAACACATCACGCAACGCTACCCGACGCCCGAAGGCGGCACGTTTTATGCATTAAAAGACGTGTCCCTGACGATCGAAGCCGGCGAAATTTTCGGCATCATCGGTCGTTCCGGCGCAGGCAAATCCACGCTTGTGCGTTGCATCAACTTTTTGAATCGCCCTTCCGAAGGCACCGTCACCGTCGACGGCAAGTGCTTGAATACGTTAACCGAGGCCGATTTGCGCGTCACGCGTCGCAACATCGGCATGATTTTCCAGCACTTCAACCTTTTGAGTTCGCGTACCGTTTTTGAAAATGCCGCCTTTCCCTTGGAATTGGTCGGTATGGACAAGGCCGCCATTCGCGCCAAGGTCGACCCCTTACTTGAACTCGTGGGCTTAACCGAACATCGCAACAAGTACCCGGCTCAGCTTTCCGGCGGTCAAAAGCAGCGCGTGGGCATTGCACGCGCTCTGGCCAACGACCCCAAAGTGCTTTTAAGCGACGAAGCCACCAGTGCTTTGGATCCCGAAACGACGGTTGCCACATTGGAATTGTTGCGTCGCATCAACAAGGAGCTCAAGCTCACCATCGTGATGATTACTCACCAGATGGACGTGGTCAAACAGATTTGCGATCGAGTTGCCGTGATGAATCAGGGTGAAGTGGTGGAAATGGGTTCCGTCATCGACGTGTTCCGTCACCCCGAAAGCGAAACGACGCAAGCCTTGATCGGCAACGTCATGGCGCAGGAATTGCCGCAGGCCATGATCGAGCGCGTGCGCGCTCAAGTGAAGGCGCTTGAAACCGAAGAGCCCTCGCACATTCTGCGTTTGACGTTTGTCGGCAGCGAAGTGACCCGTCCGGTCATTTCCGAGGCCAGCCGCATGTTTAATATCGATGTCAACATCCTCTTGGGGCAAGTCGACGAAGTCCAAGGCAAGAGCTTCGGTACGCTGACGATTTTGACGAGCTGCAGCAACGATGTTTTTGCCAAGCTGATGGAATATCTGCGCACCCATAACGTCACCGTCGAGGAGGTCACGAGCCATGTCCTATGAGTTAATGATGATGCTTTGGGACTCGTTTGTCGAAACGGTCATCATGGTGGGCTTATCGGGCGGTATCGGCGCCCTCTTTGGCATTCCTCTTGGGATTCTGTTACACGTGACCGACTACGGCGGCGTGCACCCGATGCCGATTTTTAACAAAATTTTGGGTTGGGTCGTCAACGCCGTTCGCTCCACGCCCTTCATCATTTTGTTGGTGGCCATCATTCCCTTGACGCGTATCATTGCCGGCACTTCCATCGGTACGGCTGCCGCTGTGGTGCCCCTGACGATTGCCGTGGCTCCCTTTATCGCCCGTTTGGTCGAAACGAGCCTGCGCGAAGTTGACAAGGGTTTGATCGAAGCCGCGCAAGCCATGGGCGCAACCAACCTTCAGATCGTGATGAAGGTTCTCTTACCCGAAGCCATGCCCGGGATTGTGGCGGGACTGACCATCAGCCTTGTGAGCCTGGTGGGGTACTCCGCCATGGCCGGCGCCATCGGCGGCGGCGGTTTGGGCGATATGGGCATTCGTTACGGCTATCAGCGCTTCATGCCCGACGTCATGTTGGCCGTGGTCGTGATTTTGATCGTCTTCGTGCAAGCCATGCAAAGCTTCGGCGACTGGTTGGTGCGCCGCATGAGTCACAAGTAAAACGTTTGTCAAGATTGATCAGCCACGCAAAGCCCGATTGTGCGAAATGCTCGATCGGGCTTGTCGTTTCTACCGACGGCGACTCTTTTGTCCGTGCAAAAGCGCGACAATTATCCAAACGATGCTCGAAAGAAAAACACAGACATGGGCATTTCCGACGAACCTCCTCAAACAAACCGGAGTCATACCCCGATGACCGTCTATTGCATGTATTTCAGCCCTTGCGGAAGCACCGAATCGATTGCGCGTGAAGCTGCTGAAACGCTTGATCCCCAATGCTTTCCCGTCAATCTCACTAATCGCGATTGCTTCTTTCCGACTTTGACCGAAAATGACCTTGTTGTGGTAGCCGGCCCCGTTTACGGCGGCAGAATCCCGACCCCCATGTCCGACAAACTCGCCCGCATGCAAGGAAACGGTGCCAAAGCTCTGGCGCTTGTCGTCTACGGCAATCGTGCGTACGAAGACGCTTTACTGGAAACGGTCGATCTTTTGAGCGCATCGGGTTTCAAACCGATTGCCGCCGGCGCCTTCATCGCGCGCCACGTCTTTGTACCCGAAGTGGCCGCCGACAGACCCGACGAAACCGATTTTGCACAAATCCGAAAGTTGTCTCAAGACTTTGCCGCCAAAGCGCAAAGCGGCCTTACGGAAACGATTGCAGTGCCGGGCAAGCGCCCCTATCGCGACGGCATGAAAACCGTCTTTACGCCTTCGGTTTCGATGGACGATTGCCGCAAGTGCGGCATCTGCGTCAATGCCTGTCCGACGGGCGCCATCGATAAAACGAGTCCGGACAAGGTCGACATTGGGCTTTGCATCAACTGCATGCGTTGTGTGGAATGCTGTGCCGAAGGCTTGCGAGACCTGCCTGAAGCGGCCAAAAACGCCATTCGAACGAAACTCTCGCCCTTGATCGGCGTAACAAAACCCAACGAAATTTTCGTCTGACGTGTGCGAAAACATTTGCAGGATTCGGATTTTTTCGCCATAATTCGCCTTCTCACGCGGGTGTAGTTCAATGGCAGAACGAAAGCTTCCCAAGCTTTATACGAGGGTTCGATTCCCTTCACCCGCTCCAGAATTCTCGCGATAACGGACTGCTTGAGACACATGCCTCGCGGTCCGTTTTGTTTATCACGCTTGGTGTTTTACCCCTTATGCCTCTTACGCCCGAACAGCTCGAAGAGCTCAAAAACCGTCATATCCGCAGCTTTGTGATGCGTCGCGGCCATATTTCCGCCGCCCAGCAACGCGCTTTTGAGGAAGTGTTCCCCAAGTACGAACTTGTCTACGACAAGGCGCCGTTGGACGCCGAAAAACTTTTCGGTCGCAAAGCTCCCTTGGTGCTTGAAATCGGCTGCGGCATGGGCGAAACGACGGCTGCGATTGCTCAGGCTCACCCCGAAATCAATTTTTTGGGTTGCGAGGTGTTTGTGGCCGGTGTCGGCGCTTTGAGCAAGTTGATCGATGAAAATAGCCTCACGAACATCCGCTTGTGCCGTCACGACGCCATTGAAGTCGTGCGCGACATGATTGCCGAAAATTCTTTGTCGGGCGTTCACATCTACTTTCCCGATCCCTGGCGTAAGGCGCGCCACCACAAGCGTCGCTTGATTCGTCCGGATTTTGTGGACTTGCTCGCCACACGCATTGCTCCGGGCGGCTATTTGCACTGCGCTACCGATTGGGAAAACTATGCCGAACAGATGCTCGAAGTTTTGCAAGCCGAGCCCAAGCTCAAGAATCTCTACGGCGACGGCTTCTCTCCGGTGATGGCCAACCCCTTGTGCGAGCGCCCCTGTACCAAATTCCAAGCCCGCGGCGAACGTTTGGGCCACGGCGTTTGGGACTTGGTCTACATCCGCCAGTAACAGACAAAAACGCGATCGACTCGAAAACGAGCGATCGCGTTTTTCTTGTGCGCAAACTACGCCGGCGGACTTACTTGTGACCGTAAAGCTCCTCCGGATCGACGATCACATCATCGGTCACAATCCATTGGCCGTCTTTGAGTACACGGTAAAAACAACTTTCTCGGCCTGTGTGACAAGCCATACCGCCGATTTGGGTCACCGTATAAATCACGGCGTCACCATCGCAATCCAGCCGCACGTCATGCACGACTTGCACGTTGCCCGACTCTTCGCCCTTGCGCCAAAGCTTTTGACGAGAGCGGGAAAAATAAACGCCGCGTCCCGTTTTGACAGTCTCTTCCAAGGCTTCTCTATTCGCCCAAGCGAGCATCAAAACACGACCGCTGTCTTTGTCCTGAGCAACGACTGTCACAAGCCCGTCGGCATTGAATTTGACCTCATCGATCCACGCCATGGAAAGCTCCCTTACAAGCGCACGACGATACCGCGTTCGGCCATATATTCCTTGGCCTGACGTACGGTGTATTCGCCGAAGTGGAAAATGGAGGCTGCGAGCACGGCATCCGCTCCGCCCTTGGTCACACCGTCGACCAAATGCTGCAAGTTGCCCACGCCCCCCGAAGCAATCACGGGCGTGGTGACGGCGTCCGAAACCGCACGCGTCAATTCCAAGTCAAAACCGTTTTTGCAACCGTCGCAATCCATGCTTGTGAGAAGAATTTCCCCGGCACCCAGAGCGGTCACTTTCTTTGCCCACTCAACGGCATCCAGCCCCGTTGCAGTACGCCCGCCATGGGTAAAGACTTCCCAACCTTGACTCGGATCTTCTTTAACACGCCGTCTGGCGTCGATTGCCACGACAATACATTGCGAGCCGTGCAACGTTGCGGCTTCTCCGATCAAGTCGGGATTGTTCACGCCGGCCGTATTGATCGAAATCTTGTCAGCACCGGCATTTAACAGGCGACGAACGTCGGAAACTTTGCGCACGCCTCCGCCCACGGTTAACGGAATAAACACTTGGCTTGCCACGGACTCGATCACCGACAAAATAATGTCGCGCTGATCGCTACTCGCTGTAATGTCCAAAAAGGTCAATTCGTCGGCGCCCTGTTCGTTGTAGCGACGGGCGATTTCGACCGGATCGCCCGCATCGCGCAACTCCACAAAGTTCACGCCTTTGACAACGCGCCCGGCAGTGACGTCCAAGCAGGGAATGATTCGTTTCGCAAGCATCTCTTTTCCTTTAGGCTTGAGACTTGGCGACAAGTTCCAAGGCCTCTTCGAAGTCGATCGTCCCTTCATAGAGACTGCGCCCCAAAACGGCGCCCATAACGCCGTCGGATTCGACCTTCAAAAGCGCGGCTACGTCATCCAACGTGTGCATGCCGCCCGAGGCGATCACCGGAACACTCACAGCACGCGCCAATGCGGCGGTTGCTTCGACGTTCACCCCCGAAAGCATCCCGTCACGGGCAATATCGGTATAAAGGAAAGCTTCGACTCCATAGTCTTGAAAGCGCTTGGCCAAATCGACGACGTCATGTCCCGTACTCTTGACCCAACCGTCGGTGGCGACGATCCCGTCCTTGGCGTCCAAAGCCACCACGATATGGCCCGGGAACACGGCGCAGGCTTCGCGCAAAAAGCCGGATTGCTTGACGGCAGCGGTGCCGATCACGACATAGCGCACGCCGGCATCGACGTACTTTTCAATTTGTTCCAACGAGCGGATGCCGCCGCCCAATTCGATTTCGGCAGCGTCGCCGATTTCTTCAATCATCTCGCGAATCAAACCGGCATTGACGGGTTTTCCGGTTTTTGCACCGTCCAAGTCGACGATATGAATGCGCTTGGCACCCAAATCGGCCCACTGACCGGCCTGATCCACGGCATCTTCGTTATAGACGGTAACGTTGTTTTCCAGATCGCCCTGACGCAAACGCACGCAACGACCTTTCTGCAAATCGATAGCGGGAATTAAAAGCATGATATGTAGAGTTCAAAAGTTAAGGATTCCAATGCACAAAGTTGGCAAAAAGCTTGAGGCCGGCGTCGGCACTTTTTTCCGGATGAAACTGCGTGGCAAAAACGTTGTCGCGCGCAACCGCACAGACAAAAGGCAAACCATAGCTCGTCGTGGCAGCCGTCAAAGTATCATCGACCGGTGCCACAAAGTAGCTGTGCACGAAGTAAAACCAGCTTGAGTCTGCAATGCCGCTCCACAGCGGATGGGCTTGGCGCTGCTGCACCGTATTCCATCCCATTTGCGGCACTTTCAAGTGGTTGCCGTCCACAAGCTCAAGCGCGGCTTGAGGAAAGCGCAAAACCTTACCTCGATAGATTCCGAGACCCTTGCAGTTGTTCTCATCGCTTTTTTCAAAAAGCATCTGCAGGCCGATACAAATCGCCAGAACCGGTTTGGTTGTAAGTGCCGTCAAAACGGTTTCTTTCAAACCGCTTTCTTCCAAATGGCGCATGCAGTCGCCCATGGCACCCTGCCCCGGAAACACAACACGATCGGCTGCGGCAATCTCAGCGGCGTTGCCCGTCACGATCACGGAGTCGGTCGGATTCGTTGCCGCCAACACCGCTTGACTGACACTGCGCAAATTGCCCGTTCCGTAGTCGACAATGGCAATACGCGTCATAGGGCACCCTTCGTGCTGGGAATCGCATCGCCGACTCTAGAATCTTTTTCCACCGCCATGCGCAAAGCGCGACCGAAAGCCTTAAAGATGCTTTCGGCCTGATGGTGTGCGTTGATCCCCTTTAAGTTATCGACGTGAAGCGTCATGCCGGCGTGGTTCACAAGCCCTTGGAAAAATTCGCGCACGAGTTGGCTGTCCAATGCGCCGATCATGGGAGCCGTGAATGCACAATTGAAGTCCAAACCGGGTCTGCCCGACAAATCCATCACCACGCGAGAGAGCGCCTCGTCCAAAGGCACAAAACTAAAACCGTAGCGAACGATACCGGCTTTGTTACCCAATGCTTCTTTCAAAGCCTGCCCCAAAGCAATACCCACGTCTTCGACCGAATGGTGACCGTCGATATAGGTGTCGCCCTTACAAACGACTTTCAGATCCAGCAAGCCATGGCGGGCAATCTGATCGAGCATATGATCGAAAAAGCCGATGCCGGTGTCGATTTCGGCAACACCGGTGCCGTCCAAATTGACTCGAACGTCGATATCGGTTTCTTTGGTCACGCGTTTTACTTGCGCAGTACGCATGCGTACGACTCCTCGGGTTAAATTACTTGTTCTTGATGCGATAGCGTGCACTTTGGGCATGCGACTGAAGCGATTCGCCCATAGCTAGGCAAGCGGCCACCGGCGCCAAGTGTTGAACGCCCGAATCGGAAACGTGAATCATGCTCGTGCGCTTCTGGAAGTCATACACGCCCAAGGGAGAAGAGAAGCGTGCCGTACGGCTCGTGGGCAACACGTGGTTGGGACCGGCGCAATAGTCGCCCAAAGCTTCGCAGGAGAAGCGCCCCAAGAAGATGGCGCCGGCATGGTGAATCAGTTCGGCCCACTTTTCGGGTTCGTCGGTGCTCATTTCCAAGTGTTCGGGAGCGATCGTATCGGCAATCTTGCAAGCTTCGGTCAAGTCACGCGTCACGATAATGGCACCGCGATTTTCCAAAGACTTCTCAATAATAGCCTTACGCGGCATTTCTTCTACTTGACGGCGCATGGAGGCTTCGACCTTGTCGGCAAATTCCGCATCCGGCGTCAACAACACGGCCTGAGCCAATTCGTCGTGTTCAGCCTGACTGAACAGATCCATAGCGATCCAATCGGGATCGGTCTTGCCGTCGCAAATGACCAAAATTTCAGAGGGTCCGGCAATCATGTCGATACCCACACGACCGAAGACCTTACGCTTGGCGGCAGCCACATAGGCGTTGCCCGGACCAACGATCTTATCGACGGCAGGAATCGTTTCGGTGCCATAAGCCAATGCGGCAACGGCCTGAGCGCCGCCGATCGTAAAGGCACGGGTGACGCCGGCCAAACTGGCAGCGGCCAACACCAACTGGTTCTTTTCTCCGCCGGGCGTGGGCACCACCATTTCGATACGTTTGACGCCTGCCACGCGTGCGGGCATGGCGTTCATCAAAACGGAGCTCGGATAGGCTGCCTTGCCGCCCGGAACATAAAGACCGACGGAGTCCACAGCCGTCACGCGCTGACCGAGTTTGCTGCCAAAAGCATCGATCATCGTAAAGCTTTCGCCCAATTCCTTTTCGTGGAACTCGCGAATGCGCTGAGCTGCCTCAACCAATGCGGCGCGCTGATCCTCGGGCAAGCCCTCCAATGCAGCCTTCATTTCTTCTGCCGTCACGACCAAATCGGTCATTTTTTCGGCGGGCAAACGATCAAAGCGAGCCGTGTATTCCAAAACGGCGGCATCGCCCCTGGCGCGCACATCGTCCACAATGGCTTCTGCACGACGCGTGATTTCGGGATCGACGCTGGCGTCTACGGCCACGAGTTCGCTGAATTTGGATTGGAAGTCGACATCGGTGGTCGACAAACGACGAATTTTCATTTTTGTTTCCCTAAAGTTTTTTCAAAAGTTAAAAATCTTGTTCTTATTTGCCCTGTGCTTTTGCCTTTTCTTCCACCGCCTGACGAATGGTGTTGATGATGGGCAAAAGTTGAGCGCGCTTTAACTTCATCGCGCCCTGATTGACGATCAAACGAGAAGAGATTGGTGCGATGGTTTTCAGTTCCACCATGTTGTTGGCTTTAAGCGTTGCCCCGGTCGAAACCAAGTCGACGATGGCGTCGGCCAACCCCGCAATCGGCGCCAACTCCATCGAGCCGTAAAGTTTGATGAGGTCCACGTGAACGCCTTCGCGAGCAAAATAGTCGCGCGACCACTTCAGGTATTTGGTGGCGATCCTCAAACGTGCACCGCGTCTGACATTGGCCTCCCAGTCAAAATCCTTGGGAGCGGCCACGCACATGCGACAGCGTGCAATCTGCAAATCGACCGGCACATACAAACCATTGCCGCCGTGCTCGTAAAGTGTGTCCCAACCGGTCACGCCCATATCTGCCGCACCGTACTGCACATAGGTGGGTACGTCGGTGGCACGCAGCACGACAATTCGCAAATCGTCGCGATTGGTGCCGATCATCAACTTTCTGGAATCTTCCGGATTTTCCAAAGGCACGATATCGGCTGCTGCCAAAAAGGGAAGCAGCTCATCGAAAATTCGCCCCTTGGAAAGCGCCAATGTAATCACTTTAACTCCCTGTTTTTGTCTTATCTTTTCAAAAATGCATTAGCTAATGCGTTCGATGTCGGCTCCAAGCGCCGAGAGCTTTTCTTCAATATGTTCATAGCCGCGATCCAAGTGATAAATGCGATCGATCACGGTTTGTCCCTGCGCGGCCAGTGCGGCAATCACCAAGCAGGCAGAAGCGCGCAAATCGGTTGCCATCACGTCGGCGCCTTCGAGCTTTTCCACCCCCTGCACCACGGCAGTGTGTCCGTCGACATGAATGTCGGCGCCCATGCGCTGCAACTCGGGCACATGCATGAAGCGGTTTTCAAAAATCGTTTCCACAATGCGCCCCGTTCCCGTGCTCACGGCATCGACTGCCATCAACTGCGCCTGCATGTCGGTCGGGAAACCCGGATGCGGAACGGTGCGAATATCCACAGCCTTGGGGCGCTCGTTCATCTGTACGCGAATCCAATCCTTGCCCGTCTCGACCGTGGCACCGGCTTCACGCAACTTGCCGATCACTGCTTCCAACGTATGGGGTGCGGCGTGCGTAACTGTCACATCGCCGCAAGTGGCCATCGCCGCGCACAGGAATGTGCCCGTTTCGATTCGATCGGCAATCACGGAATATTCGCAACCGTGCAATTCTTTGACACCTTCGATCACGATCTGAGGCGTACCGGCACCTTGCACCTTGGCCCCCATGGCATTTAAGCAATCGGCCAAATCGACCACTTCGGGTTCGCGAGCGGCATTTTCAATCACGGTGACACCGTCGGCCAAGGCCGCTGCCATCATGATGTTTTCGGTGCCCGTGACCGTGACCATATCGGTCACGATGCGAGCGCCCTTTAATTTTTCAACCTTGGCATTCATGTAGCCGTGTTCGATTTCGACTTCGGCTCCCATGGCCTTTAAGGCTTTGATGTGTTGATCTACGGGGCGTGCCCCGATGGAGCAGCCCCCGGGCAGCGACACGCGAGCCTGTCCGAAACGCGTCACCAACGGCCCCAAAACCAGCACGGAAGCACGCATTGTTTTGACAAGTTCATAGGGCGCTTCGGTGCTTGTGACGTTGCCAGCATGAATTTTGACGGTGCCCGCATCCAAACGCTCGAACTTTACACCCATGCCTTGCAGCAAACGCGCCATCGTGCGCACGTCGGCCAAGTCCGGAACGTTATGTAACGTCACTTCTTCGCCCGTCAAAAGTGCGCAAGCAATGATGGGAAGCGCGGCATTTTTGGCGCCCGAGGCTCTCACCTGTCCGACAAGACGTTTGCCGCCGATAATTTTCAGTTTCTGCATGGGTGTCGATATCTGTTTTTGTTCGTTGCAGCCCGTGTGCGACACACGAAAAACGTGTCAATAAAATACACGAGCCCGAACAGATGATTTTAGCCCAACGAGGCAAAGAGCAAGATCGAATTTCCTAAGGCAAACAGCGTAATCGGGCGATCTTTTTTCGTTTCTTTTGATTACACCGCATATCTTTCGGTTCCTTCGAGGCGTTTGTCCAACAAAACATAATGCCGCCGAACTCCGTACAGAAGTTCGGCGGCATGTTGTTGAAGAGTCAATCGACGGATTAGGCGTCGCGCAAAGCGTTCAGGGCGCTGCCGGCCTTAAACCACGACAACTGCTTTTCGTTGTAAGAGTGTTGTGCTTCAAAGCGTTCCTTCTTACCGTCGGCGTGCGTGAGTTCAACCGTCACGGTCTTACCCGGAGCCAAGTCCTTCAAGCCCAGCACCGAGATGCGATCCTTTTCCTGAATGCGGTCGTAGTCGGCGGGGTTGACGAAAGTAAGCGCCAAAATACCCTGCTTCTTGAGGTTGGATTCGTGAATGCGGGCCAAGCTCTTGGCGAGCACCACGCGAACGTTCAGGTAACGCGGTTCCATAGCGGCGTGTTCGCGGCTCGAACCTTCGCCGTAGTTGTCGTCACCCACGATCACGGAGTAAACGCCGTGATCCTTGTAGTAGCGAGCGACCTTGGCGGGCGTATCGTAACTCTTGGTTTCGTAGTTCCAAACCTTGCCGGAAACACCCGTAAAGGCGTCCACTGCGCGTTCCAACAAGTTGTCGGAAATGCGATCGATGTTGCCGCGGTACACCAACCACTTGCCCCCGGGGCTGATGTGGTCGGTCGTGCACTTGCCCTTGGCTTTGATCAACAGGGGCAGTGCTTCGAAGTCCTTGCCGTCCCACTTGTCAAAGGGCTTCAGGAGCTGAATACGTTCGGCCTTGGGGCTCACTTTGATTTCGATCTTTTCGTAATCCGGATAAATCACGCCGTCGGAGCCGGTCACAAAGCCCTTGGCAGGCAACTCTTCGCCCTTGGGAGCCGCGAGCTTGTAGTTGGTACCCTTGGCCGTGCGGAAAGCGCCTTCGAGCGGGTTGAAGTTCAAGTCGCCGTTAATGGCCATTGCCATCACGATTTCGGGCGAAGCCAAGAAGGCATGCGTCTTCGGATTGGCGTCGTTGCGGCCCTTGAAGTTACGGTTAAACGATTCGATGATCGAATTTTCCTTGGAAGGATCGCCGATCTGACGATTCCACTGGCCGATACACGGACCGCAGGCGCTGGCCAAAACAGTGGCGTTGACCTTCTTGAAGACATCCAAAACGCCATCGCGTTCCAGTGTCTTGTAAATACGGGTCGAACCCGGCACCACCAACAAGGGGGTCTTGACCTTAATCCCCTGATCCAAAGCCTGCTTGGCAACGGAGGCGGCACGCGTGATGTCTTCGTAAGAAGAGTTGGTGCAAGAACCGATCAAAGCTACTTCGAGGTTGGCGGGAGACCCCTTTTCCTTAACCATCTTGGCAACGTCGGCCATGGGCATGGCGGCATCCGGCGAATACGGGCCGTTGATATAGGGCGTTAACGTATCGAGATCAATTTCGATCACGCGATCGTAGTACTTGGCCGGATCGGCGACAACTTCGGGGTCGGCGCGCAAATCCTTGGCAACCTTGTTGGCCATGTCGGAAACGGCCTTGCGACCCGTTGTGTTCAAGTAGCGAGCCATCGATTCGTCAAAGGGGAACACGGAGGTCGTGGCACCCACTTCCGCACCCATATTGCAAATCGTGGCCTTGCCCGTGCAAGACAGGCTTTCGGTACCCGGGCCGAAGAATTCGATGATGCTGTTGGTGCCGCCCTTGGTGGTGAGAATACCGGCAAGCTTCAAAATCACGTCTTTGGCAGAAGTCCAACCGTGCAGTTGACCGGTCAGTTTAACGCCGATGATCTTGGGCATCTTGACTTCCCATTCCATACCCATCAACGCGTCGACCAAGTCGGCACCACCCACGCCGATGGCAAGCATGCCCATACCGCCGGCTGTCGGCGTATGCGAGTCGGTCACAAGCATCATGCCGCCCGGGAAGTTATAGTTTTCCAAGAAAACCTGATGGCAGATACCCACGCCGGCCGGCCAGAAGTCAAAGCCGTAACGACGGGAGACGTCCTTCAAAAAGCTGTAGGTTTCCACATTGTTGCGATCGGCAATGGCCAAGTCCTGACGGGCACCGACCTTGGCTTGCACCAAATGGTCGCACACCATGGCCGCAGGCAGTGCAATGCGTTCTTTGCCGGAGCTCAAGAACTGAATGATGGCCATCGGGCCGCCGATGTCGTGCGTACCGGCGCGATCCGGACGCAATTCGATGTAATCCTTGCCACGGGCAAAGTTGGCGAGACTTTCCGGATGATACAAGTGCGTAAAGAGCAACTTTTCGGTCAAGGTGAGCGGACGGTTGAGCTTGCCGCGCACATAGGCCAACTTCTTGGGATAGTTGGCGTAGAAATCCTTGATCATGTCAAAGTCGCGAATATTTTCGGTCGATGCGGCAGCTTCTTTGGCTGCGCTCAAAGAGGGAATACCGGCAGTAGCGGCAGTGGCGGCAATCGCAGTCGTTCCGAGAAGTTTGCGACGCGAGATGGTCATCTGAGACATTATTTTCTCTCCTGTTTGTTTGTACGATGCTTGCTCAAAACGCCCTACCTGTTGTTGTTTGGTGTTTGGTTTTCGGCGTCTTTTTCAAGTAAGCGTATTTTTCTCCCGCTGCACCACTAAGTAGGGTTTTCACAGATCAAAAAACCTTCTTTTGAGGGTATTTCGATCGACAAAAAGCCCGACCGGTTTCTTATACCAAGTCGAGCTGCGTGTGTACGATTGTGTTTGTATCGGGCTTATCGGCGATAGAGTTCGACAAAGTGATGCACCGGACCGTGGCCGGATCCGACGCTTAATTCGTCGCTTGCTGCAATGGCTTGCGCGATATAAGCCTTGGCCTTGCGTACCGTGACTTCCACATCGTCCGTTTGCGCCCAGATTGCGGCCAGTGCAGACGACAACGTGCAACCGGTACCGTGCGTATTTTTGGTATGAATTTTTTCAAACGGCAATTCGATGACCTGCCCGTGATTGAAAACCATGTCTCGGGGATCGGCATCTTCGAGGTGCCCGCCCTTTAAATAAATCACGGCCTTGTGATTGCACAGTGCATCCAAATCGGCTAAAGCAACCCGCATATCGTCCAGGGTTGACAATTCGCGGTTGAGCAATACGCCTGCTTCCGGCAAATTGGGCGTAATCATGTCGACTAACGGCAGCATACGACTTCTGAAAAAGTCGACTGCCTCATCGGGCATCAATCTGTCGCCGCTTTTAGCCACCATGACCGTATCGAGCACCACATGCGGCGGTCGATAGCGCTCGACGGCCTGAGCAACAGCTTCCATCACATCGATGGCGCCGAGCATGCCGATTTTGACGGCATCCACACGCACGTCGGCAAAAAGAGTATCGAGCTGCTCTGTCACAAACCCGGCAGGAACCGGCATCACGCCGGTAACGGCCTGCGTGTTTTGCGCAGTAAGAGCAGCCACCACACCCATCGCGTAGGTCCCCAACGCCGACATCGCTTTGACGTCGGCCAAAACCCCGGCGCCGCCCGAAGGATCGACACCGGCAATCGACAAAACGTTTTTGATCATTTGACAGTCTGCCCCCAAATTTCTTCGATCACGGCCATTTGCTTTTGCGTCGCGCCCGTATAAGTTTGCGCGAAAGCTTTCGCCTTTTGACTTCTCTGGCCAAGACTTCCGTCGACAAGCCAACTGCAAGCTATGGCAAAGCCTTCTTGGGCATTTTGTACTTGCTCGGCCGCGCCCATTGCCACGGCATCTTCTGCCGGCTTGGCAAAGTTAAACGTCGAGGGTCCCAAGATGACGGGAGCGCCGGCAGCTGCCGGTTCGATCAGGTTTTGCGAACCGAATCCCCCGTAACTGCCGCCCATCAAGCAGATGTCGGCCAAAGCGCAGTAAAAACTCATCTCACCCATCGTGTCGCCCAAAACCACACGTGTGTTTTTATTGACGCTCGCCAATTGAGGATCCTCGCTCTTACGTACAAAGACAATGCCGTTATCGCTTAAAAGCTGCGCCACGTCGTTGAAGCGCTGCGGATGGCGCGGCACCAGCAAAACGAGCGCATTGCCCTCGTAGTCCTTAATGCTTCGCATAAACATCGCTTCTTCCGTATCGCGCGTAGACGCCAATAAAATCACGGGGCGAGCAAACGCTTTTTTCCGTGCATGCGCTTTTGCCGCCTGCTCGACATCGGCTTTCAAGTCGAACTTCATCGAGCCGCACACGTGAATGTTTTGCGCACCCAGCGCCTGAAGTCTGTCCGCATCGCTTTGACTTTGTGCCAACACGGCTCGAAAAGCCGCAAAAGCAGGTCGCATCACGGCAATAAAACGTTCGGCCAACTTCGCGCTTTTTTCCGACTCGCGTGCATTGGCTAGCACCACCGGGATAGAGCGCTTTTGCGCCTGAATCAGCAGATTGGGCCAAACTTCCGTTTCCATCACCACGCCCATCGTCGGGCGCGTGTCGTCGAAAAATTTGCCCATCAACTCGGGCGTGTCATACGGCAAATAACACTGAACGATACGACCCGGGAACTTTTCCGCGATCTTGGTACCGGCATCGCGTCCGGTAGGCGTCATGCACGTTAAAAGAATTTGTGCGTCGGGGTGCGCTGCTAAAAAGGCTTCGATCAAGGGGCGCGTAGCCACGGTCTCGCCCAAACTCACCGCATGCACCCACAAACGCGGCACACCGTCCTCGGGTTTGGGAAAAGACTTCCAACCGAAGCGCTCTTCCCAGTGTTTGGAATAATCGGGTTGCTTTCTTGCTCGATACGTCAAATAAAGGCTTGCCAATGGCACGGCCAATCGCGTGACCCACGCATAAAGCGTTTGCGCTGACGACATTTTGTTTTCCATTTTTGTTTTGAACATCCGCTTTCAGGTTACTTGCCTTTGATCCGACGACTTTCGTCGATGACGCTTGCCAAGGCGGCCAACACCTCTTCGGGTTGCGGAATCACGCCTTTGTCACCCACCGTCGCGCAGGCGCCTTCGGAGACCAAACGAAACAGATCGGCGCTTGTTCCCACGATGATCCCCACCGACGGCACGCCCAAAGCTGCACCCAAATGACTGAAACCGGTGTCCACCCCCAACAGACACTTGGCGCCTGCAATGGCTTGTGCCAATGCGCGAATGTTGGAACGAGGCATCACGACAGAGCCTTCGACAGCCGAAGCGATTTCTTGCACTCGCAACCGTTCCTGTTCGTTACCCCAGAAAAAGACGCTTTGCATGCCTTCGGCTTTGAGTGCTTTAGCCACTTCAATCCAACGGCTTTGCGGCCACAGTTTTTCGGGACGGCTGGTGTTGACAGCCAAAGCGGCATATTCGCCCGTGACGCCGGCAGGCGTTACCGGCGCGACCTTTAAACCGAAACGCGGCTCTTTTTCATTGATGGGATAGCCCAACACGCGAGAGGCCATCGTGCGGTAACGCAACACCGGCGTCAGACTCTCGGGCACGCGTTCGGTTCGACGATAAAGATAACTTGCCAGGGGTTCGCGAATCGTATCCTTGGAGTAGCCCACCGTATCGGCCTTGGTCCAACGCGCCACCAGCGCAGAGCGCATCAAGCCCTGAAGATCGATCACGAAATCGTACTTTTCGGCCTGAAGTTCGGCTTTGACTTCGGCAATTTCCCCGCGCGTATCGCTTTTTAAAATCGTCTTGCGCCAACGGCGAAAAGCCGTCGTGATGTGTTTATCGATCCAAGGGCTTAACGTCACGATATCGGCAAAACTTTCTTCCACCACCCAGTGCAACTGACAGTCGGGCATCGCCTGTTTGATGTCGTAGGCTACCGGCAGTGCATGCACCACGTCACCCATCGAACTCGACTTAATGATGAGAACTTTTTTGCTCATGATTTTGTCCCGCCATTTGCTTTAAAGGCCTGCCAAACCGGCTTCGGCACGACGCGACAGTTGTTTGCCGAATTCCACACCAGGCTGATCGAACGGATTGATATTAAACAGCGTGCCCAACATCGTCGTTTTGTGTTCGTAAAGCGCCATCAAAGCGCCTAAACGTGCCGGCGTCAAATCGTCGATGGCAATCGTGGTGACGGCATTGAAGTGCTCGGGATTGTCTCTTGTGACCAGCGCCTCGGCCTGCGCTTTGGCGTTGGCAATCAAGACGCGATGCAATTCGGCATGGCGGTGACCCGGACGCTCGCACCAAAGCAAATCCATGGAACTGCGATAGGTTCCTTCGCGCAACCACTGATAGAACGAATGCTGGGATTCGTTGCCGTGCCCGCCCCAGATGCCCTGACCGGTACGACCGACAATGGGCGCCCCCGCCAAATCCGTACTCTTGCCCAAGCTTTCCATTTCCAACTGTTGCTGCCACTGCACCATCACGCGCAAACGCTCGTCATAAGGCAGCATGCAATGCAAAGCGATATTCAAATGAGTGGAATTCCAGTAGCTTGCCAGAGCCAAAAGCAATGCGATATTGGTTTCTTCCGAGTTTTTCTCGACATGCAAATCCATATCGTGAGCACCCGCCAAAAGGTTGCGAAACGCATCGGACCCCAAAGCGATCGCATCGGCCAACCCGACCGAGGACCACACGGAAAAGCGACCGCCCACCCAATCCCACATCGGGAAATAGCTTTCTTTGGGTAAATTCATGTCGGCTGCGGCATGGTCGTTTGCAGACACGACCACCATGTGGCGCGCTCTGTCCGAGCCCGAAATACCGGCTTCGAGCAACCATTGATCAATGGCAGCGGCGTTCACCGCAGTTTCTCGCGTCTTAAAACTCTTGGATGAAACGATGACCAAGGTTTTAAAAGGATTGAGTTCGCCCACGATTCTGTCGAAGCTCACGCCGTCGGCAGCGGCCAAAAAGTGCAAACGCAACGGAAACTTGGGTTTTCGAAGCGCGTGATACACCGTACGCACACCCACTTCGGAGCCGCCGATACCGACATTGATCACGTCGGTGATGACATCACCCCTACAACCTTTAAAACGCCCCGAGCGTACCACATCGGCAAAGTCGCAAATATGTTTCAAAGCTTTGGTGACTTCCTGATGATACGGCGCATTCACGCGCGGATCGCGTAACGCCGTATGTAGCGCTGCTCGGCCCTCGCTGACATTAACCAACTGTCCCTCTCGCGTCGCTTTGGCCGCGGTCAAAACACCCTTTTCGCGGGCCAGGTCAAAAAGACCGGCGAGGTCGTCGGCCGTCATACGTTGGCGCCCGATATCCACCGTCAGGCCGCAGGCGTTGTAAGTCGTATTTACCAGCGTATCTCGTAAAAAAGGAACGGCTGTTTCTTTTGTATTTTGCGTCATGATTTCGTCCGTTTGCGGTACATCTAAGACAATCCGATTAGTTTAGCGAATGCATAAGGACTTTTGCTGTCACAAAGTGTGTCAGCTTCCGCCGACAAGCCCGAAAATCACCCGAGAATTTTGAAAAAGAAATTTTCAGCCATTTGCGAGTCCTCGCGTGCCTCTCGTACAATTGCTCCAACTCTCTAAGGCAAAGAACTTATCTTGCTTTGCCTTTTGTTCGCGTGCCGACAACAAAAAAGCGGCACGCCTGATCACTGCAAAGGATTCTCGTTTTATGAATCAATCGTTACTGTCTGCCAAACGCGTGCTGGTGGTCGGCGACACCATGCTCGATCGCTACTGGTTTGGAGACGCACAACGCATTTCTCCCGAAGCTCCCGTGCCGGTGGTTCGCGTCGTGCGTACCGACGAACGTTTGGGAGGCGCAGCCAACGTGGCTCTCAATATTCGCAGTCTCGGTGTCAACGCTTCTTTGATGAGTGTGATCGGCGACGACGAAGCCGGCCACATCATTTCCAACCTGCTCGACAAGGCTCGCATCACACCCTTAATGCACATTGATCCGGAGCTTGAAACAACGGTGAAATTGCGTATCGTGGCACGCCAACAGCAGATGTTGCGTGCAGACTTCGAAAATCATCCCAATAACGAAGTGTTGGCGGCTCTTTTGGACAACTACGAAAGCGCCATCGAACAAACCGATGCGATCGTTTTGTCCGACTACGGCAAAGGCGGGCTGGACCATATCGTTCAGATGATTGCCTGCGCAAAAAAGCGCAACATCCCCGTCTTGATCGATCCCAAGGGCAGCGACTACGAGCGCTACCGAGGTGCAACCGTCATTACGCCCAATCGTGCGGAACTTGCCATGGTTGTGGGCAACTGGAACAGCGAAGAGCAATTGCGTGAAAAAGCGCAAAATTTGCGCGCACATCTCAATCTCGAAAGCCTGCTATTGACCCGCAGCGAAGAAGGCATGACGCTTTATACGGCCGAGGGCGACTTTACGATTCCGGCTCAAGCCCGCGAAGTCTACGACGTCTCGGGCGCCGGCGACACCGTCATTGCCGTCATGGCTTGCATGCTGGCTGCCGGCTACGACAAGCGCGAGGCCGTCTCGATTGCCAATCGTGCCGGCGGTATTGTGGTGGGCAAACTCGGCACCGCCACCGTCACCTATAACGAACTTTTTGGAGCTTAAAACACCATGTCCATTCTCGTGACCGGCGCAGCCGGCTTTATCGGTTGCAACAACGTCTTGGAACTCAATCGCCGCGGCTACACGGACGTGATTGCCGTCGACAACCTCGCCAAGAGCGAAAAGTTCGTGAATTTGGCCAAGTGCCGCATCAGCGACTACTTTGACAAGAAGGACTTCATCGCGCGCGTGCGCAACGGCTCGGCTCCGATTCCCGAAGCCATTTTCCACCAGGGTGCCTGTTCGGATACGATGGAAACCGACGGCGTGTACATGATGGAAAACAACTATCGCTATACGTTGGATCTCTTTAACTGGGCTCAGAAACTGCGCATTCCCTTCATTTATGCAAGTTCGGCCGCCACCTACGGCGGCTCGAGCGTGTTTGAAGAAGACATTAAAAACGAGGGGCCGTTGAACGTTTACGGCTACTCCAAGTATTTGTTCGACCAGGTCTTGCGCGCCCGCATGCACTCGTTGACAGCGCCCGCCGTGGGCTTGCGTTACTTCAACGTCTACGGTCCGCACGAACAGCACAAGGGGCGCATGGCTTCCGTGGCATTTCACCAATACTTCCAATTCAAAAAGGAAGGCAAGGTCAAGCTCTTCGAAGGGTGCTTGGGCTACGCCAACGGCGCACAATTGCGCGACTTCGTTTATGTCGAAGACGTCATCAACGTAGCCATGCACTTTTTGGATTCCAACGTCTCGGGCGTGTTTAACTGCGGCACGGGTCGCGCTCAGCCCTTTAACGACGTGGCCTTAAGTGTTGTGAACGCCCTAAGCGGCAAGTCGCACACCCTTGAAGATGCCGTTTCGGCTGGCTTAATCGAATACATCCCCTTCCCCGAAGCCTTAAAGGGGAAGTATCAGGCCTACACGCAGGCAAGCCTGGCAAATCTTCGCGCTGCCGGTTGTGCCGTCCCCTTTAAAACCGTTCAGGAAGGCACGACCGAATACATGAAGTATTTGTCCGAAACCTATCCCACGGGCGAGCGCATCTGATGCAACGCGCGGCCTTTTTGGATCGAGACGGCGTGATCAACATCGATCACGCCTATGTCTATCGTTGGGAAGAGTTTGAGTTTGTCGAAGGCGTTTTCGAAGCCGCCAAAAGACTCGCGGACGCAGGGTTTCTTTTGGTGATCGTCACCAACCAATCCGGGATCGGTCGCGGCTACTACACCGAGGCGGATTTCCGTGCACTGAACCAAAAGGTGCGCGAGGCTTTTGCCAATGCCGGCGCTCCCGTTGCGGGCGTTTATTTCTGTCCGCATCACCCCGAAAAAGCACTGCCGCAATATCGCCTAGCCTGCAATTGCAGAAAGCCGGCCCCGGGCATGATGCTTGCCGCCGCCAAGGATTTGGACATCGATCTTTCGCAAAGCGTGATGTTCGGTGATAAAAAAAGCGACATGCAAGCCGCTTTGGCTGCAGGCATCGCGACCCGCGTATTGCTCGGCACCGACGGCAAAGCAACGCCGCAGCTCTGCCAAGAAGCATCGTTCGTTGCCAAAGATCTTTTGGATGGCGTTACGAAACTTCTCGACGAAAGATAACCGGCTGATAACACAAAGTCATTTGCTGCCAATGAAAATCGCCCGAAGCGACGACTCTTATCAGTTGCTTCGAGCGAGCGGACAAACAGAACGTTTGCGATGTTCTTCCTTTACAGCCAGGGCACGGACACACCTTCAACGGGTAAGCCGTCGGTCATGGTAAAGCCTTCCAAAGAACCTGCCTTCACCTGGATGCAGATAAAGCGAATGCCGTTGTCGCCGGCACGCAAGGCTCGCCCCGTTTCGGGATCGACCTTAAACCAGTCTCCGGCCTTGATGTCGACAACCTTGCCGTCAAGCCAAATCTGACCGGAACCTTCCAAAACGCCGTAGATTTCTTCGTTTTTCTGATGACGATGCACAAACGGCACGGCGGCACCGGCCGGCATGGCGTTGATCGAAACTTCTGCACCGGTCAACTTCAGCAAATCGTGCAATTCGGTACGACCGGCTTTGGAATCAACATGAATCATTTTTTTCTCCTGTAAATGATTTGATATCGAACAAAAACGATAAAATTTTTAAGAACCCCTGCTTTAGCAGCATCATTGTTTAAATGCCGCCAATGCCTTTGCCAAAAGCGACTCCAGAGTCTGCGCTTCGTCCTCGTTCAATCCGCTTGCCAGAGTCGAATCGATCTCGCGCGAAACAGCCTGAAAGACCGGCTTTAAGTTCTTACCCTTTTCAGTTAAAAAGACATTCGACACGCGACGATCCGCCTCATTTTGGCTTCGCGTTACATAACCCAACTTTTCGAGTTTGACCACCAAAACCGAAATCGTCGACTTCGTGCGATGCGTGTGCACGGCCAAATCCGTCATCGTCATGCCGTCGTTGTCAAAGAGCGCCACGAGGATATCGCCGTAAGCAGGAACGACGTCGGCAATACCGCGGGTCAGGAGCTCTCGTGCAATCAAGGCGTTGGCTCCTGCCGTCAGTCGACCCGAAAGATGAATGATGGAAGAATGTTTTTTCATGCCGGACATTTTAGTTCGATATCAAACTATTGTCAATCCAAAAAATCCCGATCGGCATTGCCGTCACACAAAGGTATTGGTATCCGTCATGTTTTGCACAGACAATCCTCGAAGTTTGAGCTCAAAATCTTTGAATTGAGGATTGACCGTCAAAAATGACTCTGCTTTGGCCGACAATCGTATCGAATCGTATTTAGCCGGATTGGTCTTGACTTCGGCGATCAAAAGCCTTTTGCCAGATCGATCGATCGCCACCAAATCGATTTCGTTTTCACCTTTACGATCCCACCATGCGCCCACCTGCGCCCAGTGCCCGCTTTCTCGGCACTGTTGTCTAAACCAATCCTCCAAAGTTCTGCCCATGAAGGTCGGCAGATTCTCAACGACCGAATTTTTTAAGTTTTCCCAATGTTGCGTTTCGGCAAGCGCTTGTGCGAGTCCGGAAGAAATGAACCGAAGCCAAAATCTGAAGTAAGCGTCGGCTACGCTAAAGCGCATCTGACGCAAAGACGCTTTGCTCTCAATCGGATACTGTCGACGGATAATCCGAAAAAGCTCTTCCAAGCGCCGCATATAGGGAGAAATCGATCCGGCGATGCCATCTTGAATTTGCGCCCACTTCGTTTGTCCCGCCGCTACTTTGCGCAAAATTTCCATGTAAATCGGAGCTTCCAAACGAAATTCGTTCGCCGCCATCAAATACCCTTCGGCACGATACCAACTTCCGTTGCCGGAAAAAACGAAGTCGAGCATCTCTTTTTGCTTTACTGCACCGGCATCGACAAAGAGTTCAACGTAACGCGCGACGCCTCCCGTTAATGCATACAAGGTCAACAGGTCTGTATCTTGCGCAGTCGGAGTCTGATCTTGGAAAATCTCCATCATTTCTTGCGTCGTAAATGCGCTTACCGTCATCAAGACGTCGGCGCGACCGAAAAGCGGTTCGCTTTGTGCACCGAAAATCTTCTCCAAAGCCGATTGGATTGAGCCGCTCATGATCAAGAGTAACTGCGAATTGCTTTTATTAAGGTCCCAGACCTTTTGCAATTGCGCCCAAAACCCTGAGTTGACACTTGACAGATCTTGACACTCGTCGATCATCAAAACAAAAGGACGCGTCTGAGAAAGATGCATCGCCCATGCAACCGCCTGGCTCAAATTCCGCAAACTCGGAGGATAGGCAACAGACAACTGCGTACCGATTGTGGCAATGAGTGTGGCAGCCAAACTTTCTTCGGTTTCGGCTTTTGAGACAAACAAATACACAAAGGGCACCACACCGCTTGCAAACGCCTTTAACACCAACGTGGTCTTTCCGATGCGTCTGCGCCCGGTCACCACGGCCATACGCGCAACACGATTCGTTTGCACCAACTCAAATTGACGATGCAAAACCGAAAGTTCCTCATTACGCCCGTAAAAACGCATATCAGACTCCAATTTCAACTGTTGACTTTATTATAAACCTTATTAACGTTAACATTGTTAACGTTAACTCTATTAACGTTAGAGTCATTGTTAGAAGAGCACAGTTAACTTGACGTCTCTTAGACAGGGTTATTGGCGCGACGCGCCCAACGATTGTGGCGCTACTGACCAAGTTAATTTGACACTCTTGGCACATTGGCGCCTGCGGACAACCCCTGTACTTAAAGACAACGCATCGTGACGATCAGAGTCGAAGCATGGCACCAATAGCCGTCAGAGACTTGCTTTCGAGCATAAAGTTGGAAATAGTTACCGAGTCAGGCAACCTTGATTTTGTGATCGACTCCGTTTGAGGAGTCGTCTACTTCGGCGACTTGGACACTTACGGCCTGGCGATTCTTTCCGAACTCAGAAATGCACATTCGCAAACGCAAAGCGTCTTGATGGATCTTCCGACATTTCAAGCCTATCGCCGGCTGGCCGTCGTCGAACCCAAGCAAGTGGGAAAATGTCCTGTGGCACTCTCGGAGACGGAGTCGCTTCTTTTGCCGAGCCCTCTCACAGCGGCCTGCGTCTTGAGCAGGAACGCATTCCCATTGACGTGATCAATCGGGCCGTCGCCGCAGCCCTCTGACAAAAGCAAAACGGGCTTGCCCGTCAAGAGCAAACCCGTTTGCGATGTTTCGCGAAAAGTCCGAAAAACTTACTTTTCCTCTTCCGAGCGATTGACCATCGTTACGCCCTTTTGGCGCTGCTTGTCTTTGTAGCGCTTGGTAAAGAGCGCCCCCAAAGCCACCACAACGGCAGCGCCGACCACGGCTGCCGGATAGTGCATCTGCGGCGCATTCGGGAAGTACTGCAACACGATGCTGTCGGTCGTAACCATAGAGCCGGCAATCCAACCGAGCAATCCGCCGCCGATCCAAACAATCACGGGGAAACGATCGATCAAGCGCAACACAACTTGGCTGCCGAATACGATGAAGGGCACCGAGACCAAAAGACCGAAGATGACCAACAACGTCTGATGATCGTCGTGAGCCTGCTGAGCGGCACCGGCAATGGCAATCACGTTATCCAAGCTCATCACAAAGTCGGCCACGATAATCGTCTTGATGGCGCCCAACAAACGGGAAGATCCTTCGATCTTGTCATGCTCGTCTTCGGCTTCCGGCACCAAAAGCTTGACGCCGATCCAAATCAAAAGCGCGGCGCCCACCACCTTCAAGAAAGGCAGATCCAAGAGCATCACGGCAAACGTAATCAAAATCACGCGCAACAAAATTGCGCCGGCCGTACCCCAGAACACACCCTTCAAACGCTGCTCATGCGGCAAATTGCGGCAAGCCAGCGCAATCACGACGGCATTGTCGCCCCCGAGCAAAATATCGATCATGATGATCTGGCCAACTGCACCCCAGTGCAAATTGACCAGCAAATCCCAAAGCCATTCCACGGATTGTTCTCCTTATATCTTGATGGCAAATCGAATATTGAAAAAATTGTTATCTCGACAAAATTTCGATTGCTCGAAATCTTAATCGCGAAACCTTAGCTCAGAGTTTGCTGATTGCCGATTACAGCACCGACTGTAACAGCGCACCGATTTCGGCCGGATTATCCGTCGTCTGAATGCCGCAAGCGTTGAGTACTGCCAACTTTTCCTTGGCCGTTCCGCGACCGCCGGCGATAATAGCGCCGGCGTGTCCCATGCGTTTGCCTTCGGGAGCCGTTACACCCGCGATAAAGCCGACGACGGGCTTGGTCATGTTATCTCTGGCCCAACGTGCTGCGATTTCCTCATCGTCGCCGCCGATTTCGCCGATCATAACCACTGCATCGGTCTCCGGATCTTCATTAAACAGGCGCAAAACATCCACGTGTTTGAGTCCGTTGACCGGATCGCCCCCAATACCCACGGCTGTCGACTGTCCGAGACCGAGTGCGGTCAGTTGATCGACAGCTTCGTACGTCAATGTTCCCGAGCGGCTGACCACACCGATACGACCCTTTTTGCAGATATGCCCCGGCATGATGCCCAGTTTCAATTCTTCGGGCGTAATCACACCCGGACAGTTGGGTCCCAACAGTAGCGTTTTGCTCTTCATGGCGCGCATTTCGCTCTTGACGCGCAACATATCCATCACAGGGATACCTTCGGTAATACACACAACCAAGTCGAGCTCTGCCTTCACCGCTTCCATAATGGCGGCAGCAGCCCCCGCGGGCGGCACATAAATCACAGAAACCGTTGCCCCGGTCTTTTCCTTGGCTTCGGCTACAGTGCCGTAAATGGGCACACCGTCCATTTCTGTGCCGGCTTTTTTCGGATTGACGCCGGCCACAAAATTTTGGGCATTGGCGTAAGCCATACAAGCGCGCGTATGGTAGGCACCGGTCTTGCCGGTCATGCCTTGCGTAATCACGCGCGTCGAACTGTTAACAAGAATACTCATGGCGCGTGTCTCCTTAAATCTTTTCGCCGCGGCTTAATGCCACTACCTTCTGAGCAGCTTCGGCCATTCCGTGAGCCGAGACGATCGGCAAACCGCTGTCAGCCAAAATCTTGCGACCGATTTCTTCGTTGGTGCCAAGCATTCTCACGACCAAAGGCACATTGAGTTTGACAGTGTGGCAAGCCTGAACCACGCCTTCCGCAATAGTGTCGCAACGCATGATGCCGCCGAAAATATTGACCAAAATCGCCTTGACATTGGGATTGGAGAGCATGATTTCAAAGGCTGCCGTCACCTTCTCGGTCGAAGCACCGCCGCCCACATCCAAGAAGTTGGCCGGCTCCGCCCCGAAAAGCTTGATGGTGTCCATCGTGGCCATGGCAAGACCGGCACCGTTGACCATACAACCGATGTTGCCGTCCAAGGCGATATAGCTCAAGCCGGCGTCGTGCGCACGTCTTTCGTAGGGATCTTCTTCAGACAAGTCACGCAAAAGTTCAAAATCCGGGTGACGGAAAAGTGCATTGTCGTCAAAAATCACCTTGG
>ERZ1035006.180-NODE-180-length-52426-cov-17.549789_pt1 | contig 52426 bp, 44 predicted proteins | sample MGYA00520694_ERZ1035006 | MGnify/ENA primary metagenome ERZ1035006 (study PRJEB33766, sample SAMN09781746) | gut metagenome | biome: gut microbiome | host: Homo sapiens | place: Madagascar | study: EMG produced TPA metagenomics assembly of the PRJNA485056 data...
ATATAATACTCGTATTAGTATTTGCAACCGGTTACATACTGGCACTTAAAAAGAAATAACCGCCCAAAGCCATCAATCTTGAGCGGTTGTTTCATCAATCTATCTAGACAAGAGGGCTAACCGTCTATCGGTAAGCTCCTTATCTATTTTTATTATAATCAAATAATATTGATTTGTCAATATCTATCGTCAGTAAGATTTTAACGCTCCCTTTTCAAAGAAGATTTCCCTTGCTAAGGGGAGCAATGAGTTTTTAATGCTCCCTTTGTTAATTTTGCACAAGTCTGTCATAAAATTGTAACCGGATTTGTTAACAAAAAATTAATTTTCCTCTTGAAAAAAGGTTTAATATATGTTATCATATTTCGGTAAATATGGGTGTATTGCGTCAATTTGTCCGAAAACTCTCTCGGCGTGTAAGAGTTTTGCTCTTGGTCAGGCATGATAAATCATTTTGTTCGGTTGCACCGCTTACATATTCCTTATTTTTATATTTTGGGGAAAATATTTTTATGGAGGAAATTTAGATGAAAAAAATGTTTAAGAAATCTATCGCAATGCTTATTGCAGTTCTTATGGTTATTTCGGCTATGCCATTCACAGCTATAACTGCATCTGCGGCTGATTCTGCTGAAAAGTCTTATGTAAAAGCTAATATTGCTTCATTCAATGGCTTTACTGGTACATCAAATTACACTTATAATGGAACAGATCTTTCTGCCGGTTATTCCGACTACTATTCAAATATCGTTTATGATGATGGTGAATTTTTGGATGGTGACTTAACCATCAATAATGATGTAAGAGTTAAAGCCTTTATTAATTCTAATGTTGTATTGATGTATGATGGTAAGAATGATACTATCTTGCCGGTTGTTGGCGATGCATTAAAAACTGCCAATAATTCAGGAACTGGTCAGAAATACTTTAAGCAAATTAGAGTTAGAACAGATACAACCGGAAATTTTTGGGAGCTTAAAGAAGACTGGAAAGGTAATTCTGGAACTTGGAATGCTTGGCCAACTAGTTCTGATATGACTGTTTCATACAACAATGCAAACAGTCAATTTTATATGAATAAATACTCCGAATATCTGTTTAGAAATAAATTGTATTATAAGGGCTCGTCTAATACATCAACTTACTATGATGCTTTTACTCCAAGTAGCAACAAAATTGAATTTACTTCAGTTCATGCACAGTGGGGTATTGGAGAGGGTAATAGAGATACTAATTTTGGCGACTCAAATTCGAATGTATATGTTATAAATTATAAACCAATTTTAGACAAAATTGATTTAATGAAACAAGTGTATAACTCTATTCAGTCTAATGGTGAAGATAAATACTGCACGGATTATCTTGAAAACTTCTATAAGGCAGCTTACAAGGTAATGACCTTGAATCCTAATAATTATCCTTACTCATCGGGCGTTGAGAGTGCTGTACAGTCTGCCGCTGGCGCTATTAAAGATGTAGTTGATAATTATCTTACAACCGCAACAACAGAGCCTACAAAGCATAATTATGGCACTCCTGTAAGCGTTGACGCTAAAAATCATAAGTATCGTTGCTCGGTATGTGGTACTGAGAAGCTTGAAGCACACAATATTGTTGACGGTAAATGCACGATATGCGGATATACTGCATTTGACCTTACTGCATACAATGCAGCAAACGATGTAGTACTTAGCATACTTTCAAACGAAAATAAGTACACACCGGAGTCATTTGCTAAATATAAGGCTGCTATTAAGTCTCATATTAACAAGCAAAACGAGTTTACTTCTCAGGACGAAGTAAACGCTGCTACTTATGCAATCGTTTCTGCTGAAGTTCTTCTTCAAAAGAAGAGCATTACAATTAAGTTTGTTGTAGAAAAAGAGGACGGCACATCATTTACAAAAGATTCGAAAACTGCTGACTGGGGTAATAGTGTAAATCTTGATACACAGAGCAATTATGTATCAAAGTGGACAATTACCGTAAATGGCGTAACCTCTAAGATAGATTCTAATGCTACGGATATCGACCATGTTGCAACAGAGGACGCAACAATCACCGCTTACGTATCAAACGATGAGACCGAGACTGTTAAGTATTCTAAGGTTACTTTCCTTGGTAAGAACAGCGCAGTTGTAGGTATTAAATATGTTGCCGTAGGTACAACTGTTGATACAAATACATTGCTCACCGTTCCTGCAATTCCGTTCTATGAAAACGGTCAGTGGGACAAGGCTGAAATCACAGCAGACGGTTCCGACATTACGGTAAGAGCAACTTATGTTCCAAAGGATGTAGCCGAGAACAAGTGCGGTATTCACTTTATGGGTGATACAAAGTACTATAACTATGACAGTTATGTATATCTCTTCAATGCAGACAAGAGCAAGAAGTATGCTATGTATGCCGACGCAGAGGGTAACGAGCTTATCACATACTTTGACGGCGTAGACTTCTATGCTCCTCGCCGTGACAATCTTTACATTAAGGAAGTTACCGACACTTCCGCAATGACTGCAACAATCGGCTTTACCGGTTCTTACAAGCAGGACACAACATCATCATTCAATGTTAAGTTCTGGCTTCCCGAGGGTGCAACTCTCGTTGAGACAGGTGTTGATTTGGTTGCAAAGTTCCCTAACGGAACAGTAAAGAGCGCTCACGACAGAGCTACAAAGTTCAGCGAGCGTAACGAGTATACATACTCCGCTAAGTTTAGCGACAGCAAAAAGACAGTCGAGTTCAAGCCGTATCTCATATATGAGAAGAATGGCGAAACAACAACAGTTTACGGTGCTTCACAGACCGTAGAGTATTAATTGAGGGAGGATAATATAATGGTAAAGTTTGAATCACCCGAGATTAATGTAGTATTGTTCTCGGACTCAGAGGTTATTACCACATCGAGCGGCGGTTATTCCGAAAACGAAAATGAAGGCAATCATACCGGTTGGTCATATAACTCAGTTACCGGCGGCGCCGACGGCGATTTCCCGCTCTAATTAAAAAAATTCAGCTCCTCACTCGAGGAGCTGTTTTTTGTTTCCCACGCTAAGGTGAGCGTTGAAAATTGTGCCTTGATTTTTATAGTATTAACAATATCAAATTAAAATTTCCTATTGCAATATTGAACTCTATGTTGTAAAATTAAAGAAAAAGGGGTTTTATTATGTCACAGGTTTATACTCTTACATCACCGAGAAACGAGAATGTTTTTATTCATGTTATGCCGGGTCATTTTATTTCGGCTAACAATCATATTAACTATTATGTCGGAACATCGGACATTAAGCACAATATCAAGGTTTCGTCCGATGCGGCAAAACTTATGGCAGAATATTATATTAAAAACAGCATTGATGTAGACACCGTGCTTTGCCTTTACGAAACTCAGGCACTCGGCGCATATCTTGCAGAGCAACTTGCAGCGCCTACCATGCTCTCTCCGAATCCCGACAGCACCGTTTACGTTGTCGGTAGCGAATATGATGCAGCCGGAAACCTCATCTTCCGTGATAATCTTCGCCGAATGATTTACGGCAAGAACGTACTTATTCTTATCTCTTGTATCACCTCCGGTCGAACCGTTGAGCGTGCTACCGAGAGCGTAAAGTATTACGGCGGAAAGGTTGCAGGCATTTCCTCGGCATTTTCCATGCAGAGCAAAATTAACGGCGTGCCGGTTGACACACTGTTTTCTACTTCCGATATTCCTGGATATATCTCATATCCCTCTCACGATTGTCCGCTGTGCCAAAAGGGAGTTGCGGTTGATGCAATAAGCAACGGCTACGGATATTCAAAGATATAGTATTGACAAATTATAATTTTTTGTTATAATATATTTACTGAAAATTAAACAGTACCCTTAAAGACTGCGAAGCAGAAAAAGACCTTATGTCGGCGTCAGAGAGTCGGTGGACGGTGTGAACCGATGGAAGATATATGGTGTATAACTCCCTGCCGAGTCGCCGTACCGAATAGAAATTAATAGGTGCGAGCCGTGTAACTGCGTTATAGGTTGAGGCATTGATAGATGTCAAAGGGCGGCATTTGCTGCTGAAATAGGGTGGTACCGCGTATATTACGCCCCTATACTTAACAGGTGTAGGGGATTTTTTATATCCTTTGCACACATTGAAAGGAGAACTTAAAATGAACGAAGGTTACAAAAAGTATGTCGGCTTCAAGCCGATTGACATTCCGGACAGACAGTGGCCGAACAAGCAGATTACAAAGGCGCCGATTTGGTGCAGCGTTGACCTCAGAGACGGCAATCAGGCGCTCGTTGACCCGATGAATTTGGATGAAAAACTCGAATTTTTTAAGACGATTATCGATGTCGGAATTAAGGAAATCGAGGTAGGTTTCCCGTCTGCGAGTGAGACGGAATACGAAATTTTGAGAACACTTATTGACGGCGGATATATCCCCGATGATGTTACGATTCAGGTTTTGGTGCAGGCGAGAGAGCACCTTATCAAAAAGACCTTTGAGGCTATTGACGGTGCTAAAAATGTTATCGTGCATTTTTATAATTCAACCTCTACTCTCCAGAGAAAGGTTGTATTTAAGACCGATATGGACGGCGTAATCGACATTGCCGTTAACGGTGCAAAGTTGATTTATGAGCTTACCGAGCAAGAGAAAAAGCGTAATCCCGATATGAATATTCGCTTTGAATATTCTCCCGAGTCATTCACAGGCACCGAGATGGACAACGCTGTTGAAATTTGTCGCAGAGTTATGGAAGAACTCCATATCACAAAGGAAAATCCGATTATACTCAACCTGCCCTCGACCGTTGAAGGTTCTACTCCTAACGGCTATGCAGACCAGATAGAATATTTCTGCCGTAATTTGCCGAACAGAGGAAATGCGATTATTTCGCTTCATCCTCACAACGACAGAGGCACGGGCGTTGCCGCCGCAGAACTCGGACTTCTTGCAGGCGCAGACAGAATTGAGGGCACTCTTTTCGGAAACGGCGAGCGTACGGGCAATGTTGACTTGGTTACGCTTGCGCTTAATATGTGGACTCAGGGCGTCGATCCGAAACTTGATTTCCATAACATTAACGATATTAAAGAAGTTTACGAGCGTTGCACAAAGATGAGTGTTCCGCCTCGTCAGCCGTATGCAGGCGAACTTGTGTTTACCGCATTTTCGGGCTCACACCAGGACGCTATTAATAAGGGCAAGATTTATATGGACGAGAGCCACTCCGACTTGTGGGAAGTACCGTATCTGCCTATCGACCCGGCAGATGTCGGCAGAGAATACGAGCCGATTATTCGTATTAATTCTCAGTCGGGCAAGGGCGGCACGGCATTTATTCTTGCAAATAACTATGGCATTAAGATGCCTAAGGCTATGCATCCCGAATTCGGTGCAGTGGTTCAAAAAGCATGCGACGAGAAGGGCAAGGAACTTACTGCCGATGAAATTTTTGACTTGTTCCAAAAGGAATACAGAAATGTAAACGGCCCTTACAGACTTGCAAACTATAAAATTACTGAGGAGAAAAACGAGGAAGAATACCTTACCAAGGTTCATTTCAGCGGCACTCTTAAGTACAAGGATAATGAGCCGGTAGTCATTGAGGGCGTTGGCAACGGTCCTGTTGCGGCATTCTGTGACGCTATGAACAAGACTCCGCTCAGGGAATATCAGTTTATTGATTACGATGAGCATGCTATCTCTGTCGGCTCGGATTCAAAGGCTATCAGTTACATTCATCTTAAAACGCCGCAGGGCAAGGATATATTCGGTATCGGCGTAAGCCATAATATCGGCTACGCTTGTATGAAAGGTATCATCTGTGCTATTAACCGTGACCAAAAGGACACAATGCGTGACGATACAATGCCGGGCATATTTGATGTTTGCTAATGGAGGAAAATATGAAGAATTATAAAATTACTGTATTAAAGGGCGACGGAATCGGACCCGAAATAGTTGACGAATGTATTAAGGTTTTGGACAAAGCAGGGGAGAAGTTCGGTTTCAAATTTGATTATAACTATCAACTCCTCGGCGGTTGTGCCATTGATGCAACGGGCGTTCCTTATCCCGAAGAAACCGCAAAGGCTTGTAAGGCGAGCGACGCAGTGCTTCTCGGTGCAGTAGGCGGACCAAAGTGGGACAGTCAGCCGGGTAACAACAGACCCGAAAAGGGACTTCTTGCAATTCGTGAAGATTTGGGTCTTTTTGCAAATCTTCGCCCGGCAAAGATTTTTGCTCCGCTAAAGAGTGCTTCTCCGATTAAAGAGGAGATTATAGGTGATGGCTTGGATATTCTTATCGTGCGTGAACTTACAGGCGGTATATATTTCGGTGATCGTGGAACATATGAGGAAAACGGAGTTGTCGGCGCATACGATACAGAGAGATATACATATCCCGAGATTAAGCGTATTGTTAAAGCAGGATTTGAGTATGCTATGAAAAGGGAAAAGAGACTTACTTGCGTTGATAAGGCTAATGTGCTCGACTCCTCAAGACTTTGGAGAAAGATTATGGAGGAGACGGCAAAGGATTATCCCGAGGTTGAGGTTTTTTATATGTATGTTGATAACTGTGCTATGCAACTTGTGCGTAATCCTAATCAGTTTGACACTATCGTTACATCAAATATTTTCGGCGATATTCTCTCCGACGAGGCTTCTATGATAAGCGGTTCAATCGGTATGCTTGCTTCCGCTTCTCTTGCGGAGGGAACCTTCGGACTCTATGAGCCTATTCACGGCTCCGCTCCGGATATCGCAGGTCAGGGCAAGGCTAATCCGCTTGCAACTATTCTTTCGGGTGCAATGATGCTCCGCTATACCTTTGGCGAAAGCGAGGCGGCAGATGCCATAGAAAAGGCTGTTGATGTCGCTCTTACTAAGGTGAGAACTCCCGATATTTACGAGGACGGCTTTGAGGCTGTAAATACTCAGCAGATGGGCGATACGGTAGCGTCTTTGCTGTAAAATAAACTAAATAACATAAAAAACTCACTCTTTCCGCTTATTGGATTGAGTGAGTTTTTGTTATGCGAGTTAATTTTTTCTTAGTTTCTTTTCAATTCGTATTGCGGTCGGAGTTATCGCAAGCCCTGCTTGCGAGGTTTCTCTCAGACATGTAGGTATTGAGCAGCCTATCGAGTACATAGAGTCGATTACCTCGTCAATCGGTATTACGCTTTTTATCCCCGACAGTGCCATTTGCGCTGCGACTGCGGCATTCGTTGCTCCTGCCGCATTTCGCTTTATGCATGGCACTTCTACCAGTCCTGCAACCGGGTCGCATACAAGTCCCAGCATATTCTTCAGCGCAAGAGCGGCGGCGTTCGCTATGCAGTCGTTGCTGCCGCCCTCAAGATATGCGAGTGCTCCTGATGCCATAGCCGATGCTGTGCCTATTTCTGCCTGGCATCCGCCCTGAGCACCGCTGATAGATGCGTTTTGCGCTATGACATTGCCGATTCCCGAGGCGGTGAATAATGCTTTAATCAACTTGTCCTCGTCAGTACCGAATATATTTTCGTACGCTATAAGTACACCCGGGATAATACCGCAACTTCCTGCCGTAGGTGCGGCAACTATTCTCTTCATACATGCATTACTTTCCGCTGTTTTTACAGCATACTCAACTGCACTCGATAAAAAATCGCCGAGGAGATTTTTATCGTGTTTTTCGCTGTATTTTTTTAGCAATTCGCCTGCACCGCCTGCCATTTTGCCCGAGGATACTGCGTCTTTGTCATATTCGGCGACCGTTTGTTTCATAACCGAATACATTTTTTTCATATCCTCAAAGGTTTCTTCTTTTGACAAAAGTGTTTCACTGACCTGTTCGTCTAATACGACCTGCCAAATTTCGCATTTTTCCTTTTTGCATATATTCAAAATTTCTTTTACAGAATTGTACGGCATATTTATTCCTTCTTATTTTCCGAGATATGACACCTTCATTATTCCGTCTAAATCTCTGATGTCATTTAATGTCTTGTTTTCTATTTCTTGGTCGCATTCCGCTATGAGTACGGAATTTTTGCCTCTCGACGCTCTGTATAGATGCATCTGTGCTATGTTGATTTTCGCCTCAAACAGCACTTTTGATACTTTTGCAACCATTCCCGGAACATCCATATTGCTTGCAATCAGGGTAGGGTAGTCTCCTGAAATATTTGCGGGCAGTCCGTCAATCTGCGCTATGTTTATGATTGAGCCGCCGAGAGATTCTCCGATTACCTCCAGTTCCTTGCCGCTTTCGCCTGTAAGTTTCAGCAGTACGGAGTTCGGGTGAGCCTCTTTTAGTTTCGCTTCGCCTATTGTAAATTTAAGTCCCTGAGCCTTTGCGATTTCAAACGAATCGGGTATTCTCGCATCGTCGGGTGTCATTCCGAGCAGTCCCGCAACTATTGCCTGCGGAGTTCCGTGTCCCTTTCCCGTGAGCAAAAACGAGCCGTAAAGCTCAATGTCCGCAGTCACTATTTCTTCGCCCATCAGTTTGCGGCAGACATAGCCTATTCTTACTGCTCCTGCGGTGTGCGAACTCGATGGTCCGACCATAACGGGTCCGAGTATTTCAAATATATTCATATGATTTCTCCCACAAATATAAAGGCGGCGGTACGAAAGCACCGTCGCTCTTTATTATCATAATACATATTCGGTCAATTTTCAATACCTATTTGTCAGACTTCTTCTTTTCTCTGAGCCCCTTGAAAAAATCGGAGAGCATCTTTCTTGCCTCATCTTGCATAACACCCGAAACTATCTCGGGTTTATGGTTATAAGGGAGAGAATTAAAGTCAACCACTGAGCCGAAACTGCCTGCTTTTAGGTCGCTTGCTCCGTAATAAACGGTTTTAATCCTTGAATTGATTATAGCACCGGCACACATGGGACACGGCTCAAGCGTTACATACATATCGCACTCCCACAGCCTCCAGCCGCCGAGTGTTTTGCAGGCATTGTCTATCGCTTCTATCTCTGCGTGATAAAGCGCATTCTTGCCGTATTCCCGTCTGTTTCGCCCGGTGCCGACAGTTTCGTCGCCTTTCACTATTACCGCGCCTACCGGAACTTCTCCCTCTGCGGCGCTAATCTTTGCGAGTTCGAGCGCTTTTTGCATAAACTGAATTTGCATATCACACCTTTGTTACATACTGCGAGGTGAGGTAAAGCAGTATTGCAAACGGCAGAGCCAGACCGGGAAGCACGCAAAGTACCTTTGTTCCAAAACTGTTGTCATACGGATTTTTGGGCTTTTTTTCGAATTTGAAAGATTTGGTTGTGGCGAGATAGATAAGCCCCGCAATTCCCAAAACACCCCAAATGTAAAATAAAATGCCTGTAACGGTTTCTCCCGCTTTATCATTTGCGGCAAATTCTATTATCGTCTTTAGCACGGACATTCCGTTGTTTAATCCGTGAATGAGCATCGGGATAAATATGTTGTTCGTTTTAATAGTGATATATGCCAGCATAATGCCGAGCGTAAAAGCAAAAACAAACTGTATAACATTTCCGTGCATTAAGCCGAAAATTATGCTTACAACGAATACTGCAAAACCGTTTCCGTATTTTTTGAGCACGCCGAGCGTACAGCATCTGAGTGAAAATTCCTCGATAATCGCAGGGATAATCGCAGTGGAAATCACTATCATAACGCAGGTGATAATGTCCTGCGGACCGTCATATTCGCTCTGGCTCAGTTTATAGCCGAACAGATTTTTTGATATATTCATTATGGCACTTGTCATTATGTTTGCCAAGAGACAAAATGCCATACCAAGCGAAACCCAAGCCGCCGCTTTCAGTCCCGAAACCTTTTTGGTCGGAACAAGCGGAGCTACAAAGTTTTTCTTCAAAATTACCGCAAGCAGTGAAAACGGAACCAGCATGGAAAATAAATGCACAGCCACAACATTAAAGGCATATTGCATAAGCGGCGAGGATTCGTATGCGTCTTTGAGTCCGAGCATACTCAGCATTCCGACCGATACTGTTTGCAAAAGTAGGTATGCAATCAGCGTTGTTCCCAGCGCAATTCCCACCAAAAGCAGTTCCCTTTTTTGTTTTTTTCTCTCGCTTAAAACCTTTGCACGGTATATCATATACTGCTGTTGTTCGTATGCGTACTGATAATACTGCGGCGGCATTTGAGAGTTGAAATTATTTTGGTTGTTATTGTTCATTTAATAAGGTGTCCTTTGTAGAATTTAGAGCGTTTTCGCTATTTCTTTTATGTAAGATTTAAGTTGCTCTTTAACTTCGGGATGATTCAGACCTACTTCTATGTTAGCCTGAAGTATTCCGAACTTGTTACCCATATCGTATCTTGTTCCGTCATAGTCTACTGCGATGACGCCGTCTCTTTTCGCTATGGCTTTCATAGCATCGGTAAGTTGCAATTCTCCGCCCGCACCCTTTGGCGTGTTTTCCAAAATGTCAAAGATGTCGGGGGTCAGGATAACTCTGCCGAGAATAGAGAAGTTTGATAAAATTTCCTCTTTTTTCGGCTTTTCAATCATATCGTTGCATATATAGTTGTTGCTCTCAAGATGTTCTACTGCAAGCGAGCAGTATTTCATTACATTTTCCGTCGGCACTTCTTTGACGCCGACAGCACATTTTGAGTATTTGTTGTAAGCGTCGATAAGTTGTTTCGTAACGGGATTTTCGCTGATGATTACATCGTCGCCGTACAGCACGGCAAACGGCTCGTTGCCTACAAATGACTTGGCACATAATACGGCATGACCGAGTCCGCCCGTCTCTTTTTGCCTGAGAAAATATATGTTTCCGAATTTTGAGCATTGCTTAACGGAGTCCAAAATATCTTTTTTGTCCGCCTTGCCCTCAAGTTTTGTCTCCAGTTCAAAAGCATGGTCGAAGTGGTCCTCAATCGCTCCTTTTCCTCTGTTTGTGATTATGAGCACTTCCTCTATTCCGCTGTTGAATGCCTCCTCAACAATATACTGAATAGCCGGCTTGTCAACTATGTTGAGCATTTCCTTAGGTACTGCCTTTGATGCGGGCAATACTCTTGTGCCCAGTCCTGCTGCCGGAATTATCGCTTTCCTTATTTTTTTCATATTGTTTCTCCCGATAATTTATAAATAAGTTATAAGAATATACATAATAAAATATGCCAAAAACGGCGCAAACAGAGTAACTCCGCCTTTGTTTGCAAGGTACATACGCCTCATTTGAGTTTGGTCGAGTTCTCTGTCCTGATTGAAGAATAAAGCCGTTTGTGAAAAACTTGCACCCTCGTCAAGTTGTTGAGTTACATTTTTGATAATATTTGCTACCGTGCCTTTATAGAAGTAATCTGCAAATATCGCTTCGATTATTCTGAGCACAAGCAGTATTCCCAAAATGATGTATACTATTTTTTGAGCGTTTATTGCGTCCGATGTCGTAAGCAATTTTTGTGCGTCGGCTGTGCTTATGCCCGATGGGTTAGAGGCGTATTGCGTTACAAAATCCTGAACTGCCGATACATATTTCGGTGCAAATTTTAATATGAACGCCTCTCCCGCAATTATGCTCGTCATTGCAAGGCAGAAGAAAGCAACGCCCTGTTTATACATTTTTCTAAACAGAAGATAGAACGAGCCGAAGAAAAATGCCGCCCAGTTCCAGCCTGCTTTTTTCTTAGTCTTTGATTGTTTCTTAAATATCTGAATGAATCTTGAGATGTTCGTTCTCACCGTTGCGGCAATGTCCGCAATGCTGAGACCGTCTATCGTGCCTTTCATCTTATAAAGACTTTCATCAACCTGAATAGTCGGGATTGAAAAGAAACCGCCGTCGGTATTGTCGTTGTCGGTGCTTGCTTGTTTTTTCTCTTGCGCCTCTTTTTTAGCCTGAGCAACGAAATCGTCATCGGGAGAATAGTAATAGTCTCCGCTGTATTCGCCCTCAAAGCTTTTGGCTGTTTCTTTTTGTTCTTCGGCTTTCTGCTTTTCTTTTTCGCTGTCAATAAAACCGTAGCCGCTTTTTTGCAGTCCTTGGTTTACGCAATGTCCTGTCAGTTTGTAGCATTCTCTGTGATGAGGTGTTCCGCATTCCGGGCAGACAACTATGTCGTCTCCGTCATTAAATTGCTTATTGCAGACGGGACATTTATATTTTTTGTAATCCGGCATATATAGCCTCCTGATATTATTCTTCTTTTATTATACTTATATAATCATAAAAAATCAATTATTTAGTGAAGAATAAGTTAATAGTTTATAAATGTTTTTCTTTTATTTACGGTTTGCACTTTGAGCAGGGAGAGTAGCCGTTATTTATAAGACTGTCTCTGTGGCCTGTGTAGGTCTTTTTGTTTTCCGCTTTTATGCTCTTTGCGTCGGAGCAGGTTTCTTTGTGAAATTTTCTTGTGCTTGTGTTGACGATAAAGGTTTGCTTTTCATCATCGTTATCGTTTGTTGAATCGCTTTCGCCTATGTATTCGCTGTCGCCGGTCTGATAGTCTATTTTTATCTGCGGCTGAACATTGTAGCAGTATACATTAAAGCATATGCCCACTCCGTTGTCTTCGACGCTCATTGCTTCTATTTGCACTCCACGTGCGATAAGTTAGTCATCCTTGAATTTGGGCGTAACTCTGTATAGCACATGATTGCCTGAATTTTTTACATATTCCGCAACTTTTTCCTCAAACGGCAGCATACCTTCTACATTGAGGTATCTTGTGCCTGTAATCAGGTTGCGCTCGTTTGCGTTTTCCGCAGTCAGTTGATAGCCGATTAAATGACAGCGGTTATAAAGATATTTTCCGTCTACGCAGTCGTATTTAACCGTGTGCCAACCCGTAGGCTTAACAGAGCCGATTGCACCTCTCTCGTTTGTCGGCATAAGTTCCTTTGAGATATTCGCAAAGCAGACTGTGCATCGTCCGAGTTCGTCCAAATCTCCGTAGGTTTCAAACGATTCGCTGTATTTGCTTACATCAAAATCGGGTTTGTTGCCGTTTATTTCAATGTAAGGCGATGAGGAGTATTCGGGTATTTCGTCTATCGTTATCGTCGACGAAGTGCTTTCCTTTGCGGCGCTGAGATTTTCGCTTATCGCCGTGTATGCCGAGCAGGAGCACAGCATTAACACTGCAAGCAGCAGGCTTAGTATTTTTATGCCGTATTTTTTCATTTTCTTTTCATCCTTGGTTCGTGTTATTTATATAATAGCATATGATTTGATTTATAGCAATTTTGATTTTTTGCTTTTTATTTCCGCAGTGATTACTATGCACCCCAGTATAAGCACCAGCGAAAAGCCGTAACCCACACTGCTTATTTTTGGCGTGGTATACGCTATGTTGCCGAATACTTGCTCGGTCTCGGGGTGAAGCAAAGCATATGCTTTTCCCGGGAAAAAGGCAATAATCGCACCGACGCACCTGCTTAAAAACAGTTCGCCGTATTTCATACCGAATTCATTTACGATTCCCATAATTTGCATATGAATGCAAAGCCCCGAAAAGCACATAAAAAAGCACAGATAAGCAGGGGTCAGGGCAGTGGTTTGACTGAATACTCCGTTTGTTATTTCAAAAAGCGGAAAATATATTGACGGTATTTTTATTATTTCGCAAACGGAAGAAAAAAATATAATACAGCAACTCATTATCAAAATGCTTTTTGCGCTTAAATTTACCGACAGACAAAAGGCGTCCGATAGATTAATATTGCTTTCTTGCAAGTTGTTTTTGCTCTTTTCGTTCCTATAAAAAAGTCCCTCTATGAATGCTATCGTGAGCGATGAAAAAATACAGCAAAAAAATACGAACCAACCTGTTTTGAAATTATCGTTATAAAGCGAACCGACCGCATTCACGGAAAACGCAAGTCCCGGTGAAATGTTAAAATGCATTATTCTTCTCGCCTGTGTAGCGCTGATCAGTCCGTCTCTGTAAAGTTCTCTTGTAAGTACGGCACCGGTGGGATAACCGCCTGTGAGTCCGAAGATAATTGCCGCACTTGATGAAGGCGGCAGGTGAAATATTTTTGCGGTAATAGGTGCAAATACTCTGTTTATTATGTTTGAAAATTTTGATTTTGATAGGGTTGAAGTCAGTATAATTATCGGCAGGAGAGAGGGTATGATTATATTTGCACAGAGGTCGCTGCCTTTGATTGCACCCGCTTTTGCTCTTGATGAATAAATAATAAGTATTGTCGTTAATACCAGCACCGCCGAGCCCGAGAGTACTGTTTTTATCTTTTCTTTCATTAATATCACCAAGAAATTATACGAGATAAAAAGAAAAAGTAGACTCATAAAAGCCTACTTTTTTAAGTTACAATCCTGTTATTTAACTAACTCGTTTGCGTTATTTATTAGCATATCGAGTGTATCGGGAGAGCACTTTTTAAGTATCTCCTTTATTCCCGATTCGTACTCGGGCGGTCTTGTGCTCATATTGTGTGCGTCCGAGCCTATCAGATAAATATATCCCGAGTCGAGAAGTTTTAATAAATGCTTCTTAATTTTTCTCGGCGAGTCGGAAAAAGAACTTATGTTTACCTGAGTTATACAACCCATATCAATGTAACTGCCAAGCCTTTCGGTGTCCTCCATAAGTGCCGGGTATCTTTCTATGTGGGCGAGTATCGGTCTTGCACCGTAGTCGCAGTATAGGTTCATCAGTCTGTCATATGTCTTTTCCGAAAAACTGCTTGAAAACGGGTGTTCAATTAATATGTATTGCGAGTTTGCAATTTTTAATTCGTCAAGGCTTTTGTTGTTAAAAAGATAGTCGCTTATGTATACTTCTGCCGCAGGAATAAGTTCGGGACTTCCGCTCGGCAATGCAGAGAGTAAGAGGTTAAACGCTTTGTCTCTGCGACGTAAAAAATCGTCAAGCGATATTGTGTCCGAATAATAGTGAGGTGTGAGAATAATCTTTGTCGCACCCTGCTGCTTTAATCTGTCAATCATTTTCAGCGAGGTTTCGACATCCTTTGCACCATCATCTATTGAGGGCATTATATGGCAATGTGTTTCTACCAGATTGTTTAGTACCATTTATTTATCACCGCTGATTATTTTCTGTTCATCGGACCGTAGCCGTAGCCTTGATTGTATCCGCCGTAACTGTCATATCCTCCGTAGCCTCTGTCATATCCGTAACCGTAGTTACCGTAGCCGTATGAGCCGTATGCTCCGTAGCCGGTTTCGTGCGAATAACCCGAATATCCTCCGTATGAGCCGTATGAACCGTAAGAGCTCTTGTACTTTCCGTAGCGGTAGCGTCCGTATTTTCCGTAGCCGTATTTTGAATGGTTCGTTTCCACAAAGTTTACAATGAAGCCCAAAATCTTTGCATCAATGAATTCGAGTGCGGATACGGTTCTTTGAATATCGGGGTGGGTGGATTGGTTTGAACGAACTACCAAAACAACGCCGTCGCTCTCTCTGATAATCGGAAGTGCATCTGATACAACATTAATCGGCGGTGTGTCTATGATAATGTAGTCAAAGTCGTTGCTTATTTCTTTAAGAAAATCAGCCATCGGCTCACTGCCCAAGATTTCCGCAGGGTTCGGCGGAATTGAACCTGAGCACAGAATTGAAAGATTTTCAAATTCCGTAGGATGAATAACCGAGAATAAGTCTATCTTTTCCGTTTTGCTTGAACCTACCTTAGAGTTGAGATAATTTGTAAGTCCCGGAGAATTCGGCACGGAAAAGTAGTGATGAATTTTCGGTTTACGCAAATCGCCGTCGATAAGCAGTACTTTTTGGTCGGCTTGAGCAAAGGTGATGGCGAGATTGATTGTTGTGGTGGTTTTTCCCTCGTTTGGAGCGGAAGATGATATGACTATGGTTTTGCAACCTTTTTTCATAACCGAGAACATAATATTCGTTCTTGCGCTTTTGTATGCCTCTTCAACCCTGAACTTAAGGGCGGGGTCCATATTGGTGTTGTTTTGTATAAGCTGACGGGAGGACGAATTTGTGTTCATATCACGTTTGTTTTTCTTAGCCATATTATTCATCTCCTTTCACGGCATAGCTGTTGGGCTTTGCCTTTTCGCTGTTTGATGAACCCTTAACTTCAAAACTCGGTATATTTCCGAGAACCGGAATATCGTATTTTTCGATAAGTTCCTCACTCGAGTGAACTCTGACATCCAGCATATTTCTGAGGATAATATATGCCGCAGCGATAACAATTCCTATGATTGCACCGATTATGCATTTCTTTATATATCCAGGATTGCCTGCTGCCGAGGCTTTTGCCGGTCTGTCCTCTACACTTGCATTGACTAAACCGTTGTTTGTGTTTGCCATCATCTTGGGTACGGTGGTCTCGAGTTGGTGTGCTATTTCGTACGAGAGGTCTGCACTGTCCGTTGTAACGGTAACCTTGAACATAGCGGTGTTTTCCACTCCCTCTATGGTCATTGCGCTCTTGACGGTTGAACTTGCATAACTTGAACCTGTCCTGTCGTTCAAATCCTGCGCCACCTGGGAGGTGAACTCGTTTGTTCCCATAATCTCTATGTATGTATCAAGCATCTTCATGGCATAGTTCATTTTGCTTGTGTTGCTTGTTCTTGCCTGGTCGGCGCTGGAAGAAGCGTTTGACTCTCTCAACTCGTTGTCCGTGTCGGTTGCATAAGCAAGAAATTCAATCGTAGATGTGTAAGTTTCCTTTGTGAAATTTGCGGTGTAAAAAACGCCGAGCAAAACTCCTATCAGCGCAAACAAAACTATAACCTTCCACTTGCGAAGCAGAGCAATCAGTATTTTTTTGATGTTTTCATCTATGTTCATACTTTTTCTCCGATCATTATTTTTAATCAGTATATATAATACTTTATTAATCTATATTTGTCAATGAATTGTTATTATTTGTCGATAATTATTATGCACTATACACTAATATTGACAAATTTGTCGTTTTGGATAATAATAAACAGTGAATTATGCCGATGCAGGGTTTACTCCGCAAAGGCAGGTCTATATCAAATAAGGAGAACTTTAATGAGCAACAAATCAGTTATGCCTGTTTGGGGTCCGTATTCAAAAAAGTATATGGGAATATCCCGAGTAATGGGCGATTTGAAAAATAAAAGCGGTTTAACCTCTGCCGATGCGGTGCGTTTTGATTTTACGGTACACCCGACCGTGTGGAATTCCTCAACCCCCGTACCGAATGTAACCGTTCCGTCCTCGTATCATCTGTGGAAATGCTCTGAGGATTATACTTTTTATTCCTACCGTTACGAACTTATGTGGAAAGATATGGTTTATGCGGATGTGTCTTTTTCAAAGATAAATGACGAGGCTTATCTTGCAAGGGTCGAGTTTGTAAATAACACCGACCTTTCGCAAAATACGGTGCTGAATCTTTTTTCTTCCCTTGAATTTCCGAACGGCAAGGAATATTATATCGATTCAAAAGGCAAGAAATTCAATCTCGTAAAAGCAAATGATTATAACGAATATACCTACACAAAAATCAGACCGTGGGAAAACGAAACTCCCGACGGTATGTTCAGAGGTATGTTTAAGAGCGAGGAATTTTATCTCGGTTACGGCTTGGGCGACAGATGCGATAACGCTCATGTTCACTATCTTAATCTAAAACCGTTCGGCTGTGAAAAGGGCGACAGGGTATCGTATTCTCTCTCCGATGAGGGAATAGAAAATCCGACCTTGCTTCTCAGATATAAAACCGTTACCGACGGAGATGCAGTGTTTACCGTCAACGGCAGGAGAGTTACTTTCCCTCACAGCGATGAACTCACTTTTATTACACTTCCTTACAGTAATGATATTGAACTTGTCAGTGAGGGTGCTTCGGGTGTTGAACTAGATTTCCTTGCTGTGTGCGAGCAGGGTACGGAGCTTGAAGTTGTTACGGTTACGCACAGCTTTGCACCGAAAATCGAAACCGAAAAACTTACTGACGGCTATGCCGTAACTCTTGATTACGGTTATGATGACTGTAAATTCAAGGTGATTACAAATAATGAAAATACACGCTTTCGTACCCTCGACAGCGGAAGCCTGGAAGACGCACTCATTAACCGCCTCTCAAACGGCGACCATACATATGATGATTTGAGGGAGACTTTTTCAAATTCCTTTAAGCGTAAGCATTCCGATGACGGCTTCTTCCAAAACACATTGATTAAGTCGATTTTCATCGAACCGCATAGCAGACATACAGAGTATGCGGTTGTCGCAAAGAACGATTTTGAACCTCTTACCAACGAGGAATACGAATGGATTTATAATGCCGCAAAATCTCTCGGTGAGACAAAACAATTTAACTCCGACGGTCAAAAATACTCTCTGTCTACCGATATTCTCAGAGCGACTCTCCTTGCAAACACGGTTTATCCCGTTTATTGCCACGGCGAAAATGTAATCCATCACACCCCCGGAAAACGCTGGGACAGTTTTTATACCTGGGACAGCGGCTTTATCGGTATGGGTCTTTTGGAATTTTCAAACGAACTTTGTCGCTATGCGCTTGATATGTATCTGTGTGATGAGGATAACGACGACTTTTGCTTTTTGCTTCATGGTTCTCTCGTTCCCACTCAATTTGTGGAATATTTTGAACTGCTTAAGCGTACCGAGGATAAATCAAAACTTGATTTTATGTACGATAAAATGCGTAGATATTATGAATTTTTGCGTGGCAGAACGCACAATTCAACTTGCGCAAAGTTTAATAACGGACTTCTTACAACTTATGATTATTGGTACTCGTGTTCGGGTATGGACGATTACCCTGCCCAGGTTAAAATGATAGCCGATAAAGCGGAAGAGTATTCGTGCCCGTGCCTTTCCACCTCTCAGATTATCAGAGCAGGTAAAATTATGCGTGCCGTTGCAATCTATCTCGGAAAGAATGAGGACATCCCCGTTTACGATAAGGATATCGAGCAGAGCGAAAACGCTCTTAACACTCTCGCTTGGGACGAGGAGTCCGGTTACTTCGGTTACACAATGTACGATAAGGACAAAAATAAGCCTTATATTATGAAAACCGAAAGCGGCGAAAACTGGGATAAGGGCTTTGACGGAGTTTATCCGCTTATCGCAGGTGCCGTTGACGGCGAGCGTAAGCAGAGACTTCTTGCTCACATTAAAAATCCCGATGAAATGTGGTCTGCCGCAGGTGTTTCCGCAGTTGATATGTCCGCCTCCTATTATTTTGACGATGGCTATTGGAACGGTAATGTTTGGATGAGTCATCAGTGGTTTGTTTGGAAAACAATGCTCGATAACGGCGATACGGATTTTGCCTTTGCCATTGCAGACCGTGCACTTGAAATGTGGAGAGAGGAAACCGATTTTACTTACTTTACATATGAATGTTTCGGAATAAAGACACGCAGAGGCGGTTGGTTCCATAATTTCGGCGGACTCAGTGCTCCTATCGTTATTTGGGCAAATGCTTACTATAAACCGGGTACGGTCACAACGGGTCTTGATACCTGGACAGATTACCAAAAGGTAACGGATGACAGTGCGGAGATTTCATTTAAGTATTACGGAAAGAGCGACAGTTATTCCATGCTTGTTACGCTCAGCGATAATAATTCGTACAAGGCTTACCTTGACGGAAAAACCGCAGAGTTCAAAAACAGAAATAACGGCTGTATGGAATTTACATTTGACGGTTCTGTTAAGCAGGGCGTTCTTAAAATCGAAAAAGCATAGAGGAGCAGAGAGGTATTTATATGTCCGACAGAATTATCGGCTCAAATAACGAGCCGCTTAAAGTTCAGGTTATAACTGACGTTCATTATTATTCAAGAAAACTCGGCGTTGAGGGCAAGGCATACGACAAAATGGAGTCAAAATCGCAGATGGTGATTAAGGACAGTCCTTATGTCATCAAGAGGGGATTTGATATGCTGTGCGAGGATAAGAGCACCGATATCGTTCTTCTCTCGGGCGACACTACCCACGACGGTGAGATGGATTCTCATATCGAATTTATTGAGATGCTGCGTGAACTTAAAAGCCGTGGAAAGAGAGTCTATGTTATTACCGCCACTCACGATTATCAGGATAACGGTATTGCCTATGCCTGCCGTGGAGATGAAAGGGTAGAGGTTCCTGCCGTCGGAGACAGACACGATTTGTGGGAAATGTACTACGATTTCGGACCGAGCGAGGCCATAGCGACTCATAAGGAGTCTATGAGTTATGTTGTTCAGCTTGCTCCCGGTTATAGACTTTTCGCCCTTAATGACGATACAAATTATAAGCCGGAGGGTGAGAGCGGTTCCGGTTTCAGCGACGATTGTATGAAGTGGATTCTCGAACAGCTCGAGGACGCAAAAAAGAACGACCAGTATGTTATCGCAATGACTCATCACCCGATGATTTCGCCTTCACCGTTTTATAATATTATCGGCGGAGGAAATATGCAGAGAAATTACGAAACAACCCGTGAAATCTTTGCAGATGCGGGACTTTCCTGTATGCTTACCGGTCACACCCATGTTCATGACATCAGCGTTGTTACCACAAAAAAAGGCAATAAATTCTATGATGTGGCATGCGGCGCATTTATCGGCTGTCCGCCGGTTATGAGAAATATTACATTCGACCCAAAGAACGCAAAAATAGATGTTGATACCGTTTATATAGATAACGTAAAGGAAATAGACACAAAGGGCAAGAGTTTTCCCGACTATATGATGGACTTCTTCTTCGGTATGATTAAAGAGGTTCTCTGGGCTATGGGAAATGACATTGACCGCCTTGCCGAAATGACTCCGGCATTTTCCGTTCCGGGCGAGACCGTAAAAAAATTTGCTTGGATTATTAAACCTGTCGGAAAGTTTCTCAACCACCTTACTTATAAGAAAGTCTGGCGTCTTTGCAAAAAAGAAAGCGGTCTTAAAAAAGCCGATATCGCAGATATTGCGGACAATAAGGTGATTGATTTTATTCTCGAACTTATCCAAAATCTTTACTGCGGCGATTCGCCCTATACTCCCGACACCAGGGAATATAAACTTACCTGCGGCATTTTGAATGTGGTTGACAGTTTTCTTGATACTATTCATTTTTCTGTCGGAAAGATTCTCAAGGGCGCAACCTCGGTCAGAAGTTTGTTTGAGCCTTTGCTTTATAACAGCGGCTATTGTGACGAGAAAGCAACGCTTCCGCTCTATCCGATTTATGATGATGATAATCCTGCCCCCGCTTCTGCCTTTGAGGAGAAAAAGCAGGAAGACACCGTTAAAAAGAGCAAAAAGGGCGGACTCGTTCTTCTTATTGTTATACTTCTTGTTATCCTTTTGCTTGCAATTATTGTGGGTTTAGTTGCACTTATCGTGTGGGCGGTTATAGCAATTATTCATGCAATTTCGGGCAGTGCTATGCTTGGATTGTTGTTCTCATAATTTTTGTATGTTTTTACTAAAATAATTGTTGCATATTGAAATAAAAATTGTTATAATGATTTAGTAAATTCGCCATTTACATAGAAAACACATTTTTTAAGGAGTAAAATTATGGCAGACGAAAAGAAAAAAATCAGCCTTAAGGGTATTGATGGTGCCGCTGAGGAAAAAGGCTCTTTCATCAAGACTCTTTGGCAGCTTGTAAAGTTTCTCGTAGTATCGGGACTCGTTACTATTATTCAGCTTGTGCTCGCTAATGTTCTTCCGCTCATCTTTGACAGCGTTACAGCAACATTGCCGGCATTTTTACAGGGCATTTTTGACCCGAATGTAATTTTTGACGCATCAACCAAAGAGGGTATTGAGCAGGTTGGTAAGTATGTAATAGGCGGTTCAATTCAGGACGGCACCGTTGTCGGCGGTATCGTAACTTGGGGCTACCTTCTTCCGTTCTTCCTCTCTAACCTTATTGCAAACATCTACGGTTTCTATCAGAATAAGAAGACTACCTTTAAGAGCGACGCTCCGTGGTATAACTTCGCAATCTATATCGTAATTATGATTGCTCTTATTCTCTTCTCAACTTGGTTCCAGGGCTGGCTTGTAGGTGTTATCGCAAAAATTAATTGGGCATGGATTCAGCCTCTTGCAAGAACTATCGCAGGCTTGGCAGCAGGCTTTGTTCAGATGGTATTCCTCTTCCCGATGGAGAAGTTCGTCCTTCTTAAAGAAAAGAAGAACGATGATGAAACTCCTGCCGAGGAAGCACCTGTTGCAGAGTAATTTTAATAGATTTGTTGATTTTGGGGCGGTTCGGCGGAACTGCCCTTTTTTCGTCTTTAATGCTGAAAGGGGTGCATTTTAATGGACGAAAGACTTACATATACCAAAAAAGAAGCCGGTCTTTACTTAACCGGTCTTTTCGGGCAAAATTTGATTTATAATATCGTAACGGCAGGACTTTACTATTATTTTCAAAATGTAATTTGTCTGCCTGCGATGGCTCTTGGCTGGATATTCGCAATCGCCAGAATTTGGGACGCAATTAATGACCCCATGATGGGCTCGATTGTTGATAAAACAAAATCTAAATGGGGAAAGTGTAAACCGTATCTTCTCTTTGCTCCGCTTGTTGTCTGCGTTATCACCTGTGTTGCATTTCTAAACGGAAATTACGCCGTTGCAAAGCAGGATGACAATACTGTTGCCATGGTGCTTATCGTTGCGTGGGCGGCGGTTTCCTATATTTTGTGGGGCATGTCGTACACAGCCGGTGATGTTCCGCTTTGGGGCGTTATCAGCCGTATGAGCGAGGTGGAAAAAGACAGAGCGAATCTTATCGCCCTTGCAAGAATCGTGGCAAGCATAGCGGCAGGCTTGGGTATTGTTTCCGTTGTCGCTTTGAGTCAGGCGGCTAATAAACAGTTCGGCGAAAGTGAGAATGCCCAAAAGGGATTTATTGTCGTCGGAATTGCTATGACCGTTATCGCTTCGCTTCTGTTTGAATGTGCGGGCTTGGGAGTTAAGGAGAGGGTTCCGAACTCCGAGGAGACAAAGACTATGAAAGAGTCTTTTATCCTTATGTGGAAATGTAAGCCGTTTCGGCGTCTTATGATTTCGGGCATTTTGCGTGCTCCGCTCCAGCTTCTTGCAACTGTTGTAATGACTCTCTTTACCTACTATTACTGCGACGGTGACTTGACTAACGCATTCAGTAACGGCAAGACATTTCTCACCGTTGTTATAGTTGGCGGTGCGTTCTTTATCGGTCAGTTCGGTGCAACAGCCGTTTGCCCTGCACTTATGAAGAAAACAGATGTAAAGAAGTTATATAATCTTACTGCTCTTTCCGCCGTGCCTATGGCTCTGCTTTTCGTTACATATCTTATTGCCCCCGCCGAACTTACAAAAATCGGTTGGGTTGTCATTGACGGAATTTTGCTTTTGTTCGCAGGCGTCGGTTTCGGTGCCGTTGCTGTTTGTCAAAGCGTTATGATAAGCGACTGCATAGATTATGAGGAGTATAACAGCGGCTACCGCCCCGACGGAATTTTCTTCTCCGGTCAAAGTTTTATAACTAAGTTTTCCGCCGGCATTTCCTCTATCATTTCGGCGTATGTTTATTCGCTTGTCGGCTACTCCGATGTCAATATAGAAAAGATGAATACAGCCATTGCAAACGGTGCGTCTTTCGCCTCGGATTTTCAGCCGTATTCAAAGGCAATGTGGTTCTTGCTTACCGTGCCGCCCGCAATCGGTATGGCTGTTGCCGTTCTCCCGACTCTTAAATATGAAATTACAACAAAGTCCCACAGCAAAATGCTTGAGGAACTTATTGAAAGGCATAAGTCGGAAAAATCCGAAAAAGTATAATTATAATAAAACAAAAATCCTGAGGCTTCGTTATTGAAGTCACAGGATTTTTTTGATTGTTTTATTAATTTATGTTATTCCGCCACGCAGTAAAAATTGCTTTCCCAAGCCGGAATATATTTTGAATGCCTGAAATAAATTTTGTATTTTTCGCTGAGTTCATTTATTTTCAGCGGCAGTGCGAATAAATCCTCGTTTCTGTGATAGGCGCAAATATAAAGTTTCGGCAGATATTTTTTTATCGTTTTTTCTGCTCCTTCAAGTGCTTTCATCTCACTGCCCTCTATATCCATTTTTATGAAAGTCGGTGCAATGTTAAGACTGTCAATGTCGGTCACTTCAACGCTTACTCCTTCGGCTGAAAGTTTACTGTTTCTGCCTGCCTCTGCGTCGAAAATCAACGTGTCTCTTTTGCTCCAAACACCCATATTCAGTGTGCTTATGTCCTTCATACCGTCGGTGTTTTTGAGCAATTTTTTGTAACTTTTTTTGTCAGGCTCAATGGCGGTGATATGTTTGTATTTTCCGCCCGTTGCCGCTGTAAATTCTCTGATTGTATCGCCGTCATATGCGCCTAAATCTATGATTTCTTCGTTTTCGTTCAGATTGAGAATATCTGAGTAAACCTTGCTTTTGTCGCAAAATGAGGATAGCAGATATTTTATTTTTCCCGACACCTTGAAATTCAAAATATCTTTGTAAACCCTCTTGCTCTCATCGTCTGCAAGCAGGGAATATGCTCTTTCGAATTTTTCCTCGTTCTCGGTTATGTATTCTCTCGTGAACAGACCGCCGCCGGCTACGGGAACATCGGGAGCAAAAACCGTGTGCTCACCGTCAATTTCAGCTATCCTGTCTATTACCTCATCTATGCGGCTTGCAAAGCATAATACAACGTTAAAATCTTTGTATTTTTCGCACACTTCGCTGTATCTCAGCACTTTGTAGCCCTTGAATGAATGACCCCTTACAAATTCGTCGCTTGCAAAAATGTCATCGGCTCTCATTTCTCTTTGTTCTAGCTCTGACATTATCTTCTCTGCACCCAGCCCCATTCCGTAAAGAACGAGCGGTTTGTCGCTGTCTTTTAATGTGTCCCAAACATTCTTTTCTTTTATAAATTCAAGCATAATTCACTCCGCTAAGTGTTTTTTATATAGTAACATAAATCAATGTGCTTTACAAATACTAATTTTTATATTATAATATGTAGATAAAATTATTATCGGAGGAATATGCCTTTATGGGTAGCGGTGGCTTTAGACGCTTGTTTAGAAAGGATAGTACAACGGAGGATGAAATAAAGCAGCTTGTCGATGAGGACAAGGGCGAACTTGAAAAATCCACTCGTGACATTATTCATAATGTTTTTGAGTTTGACGATACCACGGCAGGGGATATTATGACCCACCGTACGGATATTGCCGCAGTCTCAAACGATGACGGAATAACGGATGTCGTTAAGGTTGCCATAGACGACGGCGTTTCACGTATTCCCGTTTACTGTGAGGATTTGGATAATATCAAGGGAATTGTTTATATAAAAGATTTGCTCAAATTCATAGGCGAGGAAATCCCAAAGAACGAAAAACTTGAGGATTATATCAGAGAGCCTCTGTTCGTTCCCGAGACCATACCGTGCGGAAAATTGTTTAAGCAGATGACCGATACGAGAATTCAGCTTGCCATTGTAGTTGATGAGTACGGCGGAACCGCAGGGCTTGTTACCATGGAGGATATTATAGAGGAACTTGTCGGAGAGATTGAGGACGAGTATGATGATGAGGAACAATCTGTTCGCAGGATTGATTCAAATACTTTTGTTCTGGACGGTTCGTGTGAGATTGAGGACGCCGAGGAGGCTCTGGGAATAACTATTCCCGACGGCGATTATAATACTATCGCAGGCTTTATAATTAACAGGCTCGGTACTATTCCCAATGAAAACAGCAAGGGATTGGAAATTGAGTATAGCGGCGTTAAATTCACCGTATGTGAAGTTACCGATAAAAGAATAGAAACTGTTAAGGCGGAAATATATGGCAGAAAAAATAATAACGATTGACGCTGTGGAGCAGGCGGCTTCGCTGTTCGGCTCCTTTGACGAAAATATAAAAATCGTTGAGCATGAACTCGGCGTAAACATTGTGTCCCGAGGTTCCGACCTAAAGATTATGGGAGATGACGAAAATGTCTCCCGTGCAGTCAGAGCGATTAATTCGCTTCTGACTCTTATCTCAAAGGGAGAGACGCTTACCGACCAGAATGTCAGATATGTTTTGTCTCTTGTCGGCGAGGGGAATGAGGATAAAATTTCCGCAATGACCGGCGACTCGATTTGCATTACTGCAAAAGGCAGAGCGGTTAAGCCTAAGACCCTCGGACAAAAGAAATATACTCAGGCAATCGATGAGCATACAATCACCTTCGGTGTAGGCCCTGCCGGAACGGGAAAGACCTATCTTGCCGTTGCCATGGCTGTTACTGCATTTCGGGCTAAGGAAGTTAACAGAATTATTCTCACCCGACCCGCAGTCGAAGCAGGAGAAAAACTCGGCTTTTTACCCGGTGATTTGCAGAGCAAGGTTGACCCGTATTTGAGACCGCTTTACGATGCACTTTTCGATATGCTCGGCGCAGAGAATTTTCAAAATTATCAGGAGCGTGGCGCTATCGAGGTCGCACCGCTTGCGTATATGAGGGGCAGAACCCTTGATGACAGCTTTATCATTCTTGATGAAGCGCAGAATACAACGCCCGAACAGATGAAAATGTTTTTGACCCGTCTCGGTTTTAGGTCTAAGATGGTTGTAACAGGCGATATTACCCAGATTGACCTCCCCGACGGAAAGAAGTCCGGACTGAAAACCGTGCTTAATATACTGAAAGATGTTGATGATATTTCTGTTATTAAATTCACCCAAAAGGATGTTGTGCGTCACCGACTCGTTCAGGAAATAATAAAAGCGTATGAACGCTATGATGAAAAAAACAATCGCAAACATAATAAAGGAGAATAAGTGAAATGAATAAGGTTAAGGTTATTATCTCCAATGACCAAAAAGAGACTGCAATACCTAAGGGTATTCGACTTCTCATTCGTCGTTGCTGTCATGCAGTGCTGCTTGAGGAGGGTTTTACGGACGATGCGGAGGTAAGCGTCAGATTTGTTGACGGACCTACAATTAAAGAACTGAATGCACAGTACAGAAATGTAGATAAAGAAACCGATGTTCTCTCTTTTCCGCTCGGTGAAAACGGCGAGTATGATAAGAATTTGGACACGGGTGCACTCTTGCTCGGCGATATTGTAATAAATGTGTCAAGAGCTGTTGAGCAGGCGGAAATGTATAATCATTCTCTTCAGAGAGAAATAGGATTTTTGACTGTTCATTCTATGCTTCACCTTCTCGGTTACGACCACGAAAACGGCGGACTCGAGCAGAGCAGAATGAGAAGCAAGGAGGAGACCGTTCTTACAAAAATCGGTCTTAAAAGGGATAACAGCTATTATATGGAAGAGGATTGAACCTACATAGAATTTGAGGAATAATTAATGACAAGGACTGCTTTTATTGCGATAGTAGGATGCCCGAATGTGGGTAAATCATCGCTTCTTAACAAAATGCTCGGCACGAAGATTGCCATTGTGTCTTCAAAGCCGCAAACTACCAGAACAAAGATAATGGGTGTTCTCACAACAGGCGAGACGCAACTTGTTTTTACCGATACCCCCGGCTATCATAAGCCGCATAATAAACTCGGCGAAAAGATGAATCAGGCTGTCGGCGACTCTATCGGAGGAGTGGACGCCTGCCTTTTTGTTGTTGAGGCAAAGGGAAAAATAAAAAAAGGCGAATTTGAACTCATGGAAAAGTTCAAAAAACTTAAAGTCCCCGTAATTCTCGCTATCAATAAAATAGATATGCTCAAGGATAAGGAGGAACTTTTGGAGCGAATTGCAGAGTTCAGTTCGCTCTGTGATTTTGAGGCTGTCGTTCCCGTATGTGCCCAAACCGGCGAAAATGTAAAAGACGTTTTGCAGGAACTTGACAAATTGGCAGTCGAGTCACCGCACTTTTTCCCGGACGATACGCTGACCGACCAGCCGGAGAGAGTGCTTGCCGCCGAAATTATCAGGGAAAAAATCCTTCGCCTTATGGATAAGGAAGTGCCGCACGGTATTGCCGTTTCCATAGAAAAAATGCGTGAGCGTGAGGATAAGGATATTTTGGATATAGAGGCAATTATCTATTGCGAACGTGAAAGCCATAAAGGTATGGTCATCGGAAAAAAAGGTGCTATGCTTAAAAAGATTTCAACTTATGCCCGTCAGGATTTGGAAAATTTCTTCGGTATTAAGGTTAATCTTCAAACTTGGGTTAAGGTAAAAGAGGACTGGAGAAACCGTGAGGGTTTGATTCATAATTTCGGTTTGGATTAATTTGGCATAAATTATGTGTCACCGCAGAGGCAAAATATTATTACGGTGATATGTATGAAAAATGACTTGTGGCATAAATTTGCTATGAGCGGCAGCGTTGCCGATTATCTTAGTTATAAAAACAGTAAAGATACAGATGAGGACGCATACAGTAATGCAAACGAAAACGAAAGGGCTCGTGATAAAAGAGCAGACGATAGGGGAGAGCGATAGGCTTATTACCGTTCTCACCGCCGAATACGGTCTTGTTAAAGCCTTTGTCCGTAAGGCGAAGAGTATAAGAAGCCAAAACCTTTCGGCTACCTCTGTCTTTGCGTACAGCGAATTTACTTTGTATCGAAGCAGAGAGGCTTATGTTGTGGATGACGCAACCGCCATAGAAATATTCTTTGATTTAAGAAATGATTTGGAGTCGCTGTCTCTTGCACAGTATTTTGCTCAACTTACATATTTTTTGAGCGCACAGGAACAGCCCGCTCCCGAAATGCTTAGGCTTATTTTGAACGCACTTCATCTTCTTTGCAAGGGTGAAAAGAGTCATAAACTGATTAAGGCGGCGGTCGAACTCAGAATGATGACCCTCGGCGGCTATATGCCCGATATTCTGGCGTGTTACCGTTGCGGCGAGTATGAGAGTGATATAATGTACTTTGATGTGGAAGAGGGCTGTATTTACTGTAAGGACTGCTACCGCAATAATGCCGTTGAGATGCCGCTTACCGTTGTTAAAGCGATAAGGTATATATGTCTTGTCGATTTGAAAAAAATATTTTCGTTTAACATAAGCGACGAAAATATGAATATACTTTCCGATATAAGCGAAAAATATCTTCTCTCACGGGTGGAGTCCAAACTCACAACACTTGATTTTTATAAGAGATTGTTTGAAAATTATGGATAAGAATTTACAGATACTTGAACTTGATAAAATTTTGCAGATGCTCAAAAACGAGGCGTCTTGCGAGGAGGCTAAGGAGCGTTGCGACGAACTTCGCCCGAGCGGAGATTTTATTACCGTTTGCAATATGCTAAAGCAGACGGAGGACGCTCACTCTCTTCTTTCACGATTCGGCGCCCCTTCGTTTTCGGGACTTCGAAATGTAAACGGAGCGCTTGCCAGAGCGGCGGCAGGCGGTGCGCTTAATACGAGCGAACTGCTTTCAATCGCAGGCACACTGCGTTGTATGCGTATTCTGTGCGATTGGCGCTCTCATTGCAGCGGAGTTAATACTTCTCTCGATATTTTTTTTAACGGCATCGGCGTAAATAAATATTTGGAGGATAAAATATTCTCCTGTATCATAAGCGAGGAGGAAATCTCCGATAAAGCTTCCGACACGCTTTACGATATTCGCAGAAAAATAAAAAGTAAATCATCGTCAATCAGGGAAAAACTCGATGCGATGATTCACTCGGCTCATTATACAAAATATTTGCAGGAGGCTATCGTTACCCAGCGTGACGGCAGGTTCGTTGTTCCCGTTAAGGCTGAATGTAGGGGCAATGTGCAGGGTCTTGTGCACGATACGTCATCATCCGGTGCAACAGTCTTTATTGAGCCTATCTCCGTTGTTGAGGCAAATAATGAGATTAAGGTGCTCAGAGGCAGAGAACGAGAGGAAATTAACCGTATACTTTTTGAACTCTCTGCCGAGGCAGGCAATTTTGCCGACGGAATTAAGTCTAGTTATGAGGCTTGTGTCGACCTTAATGTTATCTTTGCAAAGGCTCATCTTGCAAATAAAATGAAAGCCACAAAACCTGTGGTAAATGCCGACGGAATAATTGATATTAAGCAGGCGAGACACCCCCTTATCGATAAAAACAAAGTAGTTCCCGTGGATATTTCTCTCGGCGAAAAATACGATACTCTGGTAATTACCGGACCGAATACCGGCGGTAAAACCGTTTCGATAAAAACAATCGGTCTGTTTACATTGATGACTATGTGCGGACTTTTCATTCCTGCCGAGGATTTCAGCAGAGTTTCCGTCTTTGACAGAGTGCTTGCAGATATAGGCGACGAGCAGAGTATTCAGCAGAATTTGTCTACTTTCTCGTCTCATATGACAAATGTTGCACATATTCTCTCTGTTGCGGACGATTCGTCTCTCGTGCTTATAGACGAACTCGGAGCAGGTACCGACCCGACCGAGGGTGCGGCACTTGCCGTTTCCATAATAGAGGCACTCAGAAGTAAAGGTGCTAAGATTGCCGCAACTACTCACTATGCCGAACTGAAGGCATATGCTCTCGATACGGACGGTGTAATTAACGGCTGCTGTGAATTTGATGTAGATACTCTTTCTCCTACATACAGACTTCTTATAGGCGTTCCCGGTCGCTCAAATGCGTTTGCCATCTCGCTTCGTATCGGAATCGACGAGGCGGTTGTAAATCACGCACGAGAGATTGTCTCAAGCGAAAACAGAGATTTTGAGGCGATACTCGATAAGCTCGAAAACGCAAGACTTGAACTCGAGGAAGAAAAGAAAAAAGCTCAAAAACTCACCGAAAAGGCGAACCGCTTTGCCGCAAAGGCGCAGAGCGAAAAGGATAAAATAAATACACTCAAAGAGCGAGAACTTGATAAGGCTAAACAGGAATCCGAACGGTTGATTAATCAGGCGAGACGCCAATCGTCGGAATTCCTTATGGAACTCGAAAAACTCAAAAAAGAGAGCAATTCGCAAAATGCCGCCGAAATCGCAAGAAAAACAAGGCGTGCCGTTAAGAGTCGAATGGGCGAGATGGATGACCTTGTAAATCCACAGGAACTGCTCGATAATTGGGATGAGGATTATAAACTCCCCAGAGCCGTTGTGCCGGGCGACAGCGTTATCATTCGTGGCATCGGCGAGGGCGAGGTCTTGGAGGTTAAAAACGATAATGTTCTCGTTAAGTCGGGAATGTTTAAGACAAGGGTTAAGATGTCCGACCTTGTTTTGACCGAAAAGAAAAAGAAACAGATAAAGCCGCAAAGAACCCTTTATCGCACCACCTCCAGAGCTGACGCCGATGTAAAGACCGAAATTGATTTAAGAGGACAGACAGCTGATGAGGCAATCGGAAATCTCGGACTTTTCATAGATAAATGCGTTCTTAACGGAATAGGCGAAATACGCATTATTCACGGCAAGGGCACAGGGGTCCTGCGCTCGGCTGTAAACGAAGAATTAAAGCATCATCCGAATATCCTCGAATATCGTCTGGGAAAATACGGCGAGGGCGAGGACGGAGTTACCATAGCAAAGCTGAAATAAGGAGACCCCTTTTATGAAATTTAATCTTAAAAACGATAATTATTCCGACTTTGGGATTTATAAGAAAAATGTTCTTTTTCCCCGTTCGTATTTCATTTCGTTTTCCACTCCCGAGGAAATGGCAAAAACAGATATAAGAACGCAGCGGTATAATTCTTCGGCAGTCGATGTGCTGTCGGGCGAATGGGATTTTGTGTATTACGAAAAAGAGAGCCTTTTGCCGCTTGAATTTGATACCGACAGTGTAAAATTTGATAAGGTGAACGTGCCGTCGGTGTGGCAGCACACAGGTTACGAAAAACCGTATTATGTAAATTCACGCTATCAGTTTAAGCCTAATCCGCCCGAGATTCCCGTTGACTGTCCTGTCGGCGTTTATCACAGAACTTTTGTGAGAGATGAGAATTACAGTAATTTCGTTCTCTCTTTTCTCGGCGTTGCGGGCGGACTCGATGTCTTTATTAACGGTAAGTTCGTAGGTTACAGCGAGGGCAGTCATAACACTGCCGAATTTGAGGTCGATGAATTTCTTTGCGAAGGCAAAAATCATCTTGTTGTCGTAAATCATAAGTTTACTAACGGTACATATCTTGAATGTCAGGATATGTTTAGGGATAACGGTATTTTCAGAGATGTTCTTTTGCATAAATATACCAAGAACAGCATTTATGATTTTGAGGCGAAGACCGATTTTAACAGCGATTTTACATACAATCTTTTAATCAATCCGTCGCTGAAACTCGTTGATGAATGCGAATTCAATGCCGCACTTTTCGGTGATGACGGAATTATCGCCTCAAAGTCGGTTAATGTAAACAGCGAAGAAATTTCCTCAATCTGCTTTGAAAATCTTAAAGTTGACGAGTGGTCCGCCGAGAGCCCAAAACTTTATACTCTCGTGCTGTCGCTTTCTCTGGAGGGTAAGGTTATTCAACTTATCCGTCATAATGTCGGCTTTAAGCATATCAGAATAACAGGCAATGTTTTTACTTTTAATAATAAAAATATTAAACTTCTCGGAGTAAATCATCACGACACAAATCCCAAAACCGGATATGCTATGACCGTTGAGGATATGGAAAAGGATGTTTCGATTTTTAAGCAGTATAATGTAAACTGCGTTCGTACCTCTCATTATCCTCCCGACCCGACTTTCCTCGATTTGTGCGATGAATACGGCGTTTATGTGATTGACGAGGCTGATATAGAAACTCACGGCTGCGAGGTTGAAATGCATAAGCCGGGTGCCTGCTCACATAACGAGATGTGGCAGCCCAGATATTGGGATAGGGTTCTTCGTATGTTTGAGCGTGATAAGAACCATCCGTCAATTACCATGTGGTCTCTCGGTAATGAGGCTCACGGCTATCTTAACCAGGACTTTTGCTATAACGAACTAAAGCGTCGCAGTGATATTCCGATTCATTATGAGGGCGTTTGCAGAACAAAACGCTGGGCTTATGATGTTGTGTCCCAGATGTATCCGTGGCATTCGCTTGTGAGAAAGGTTGCAAAGGGCTCGGGCCTGACAAAGAAGTTTTATACAAAACCGTATTTTATGTGCGAGTATGCTCACGCCATGGGACTCGGAGCAGGTGAACTTGAGGAATACGTTAAGTATATTCTTGAGGCGGATAATATCCTCGGCGGCTGTATTTGGGAATTTGCCGACCATGCCGCTTATCACGAAGACGGAGCGTATAAGTACACCTACGGCGGCGACCACGGCGAGGCAAAGCACGACGGTAATTTCTGCGTTGACGGCTTGTTTTTCCCCGACAGAACGCCGCATTCGGGCGCACTGCAAATGAAAAATTGCTATCGCCCCGTAAGAGCAAAAGCTCTGGGTGACGATACATATGAATTTTATAATTACAACTGTTTTACAAATGCAAAATTTACGGTTAAATGGTCATATTTGGTTGACGGCGTTTGCGACCAGTGCGGAGAGTTTGAACTCGATATAGAGCCGCATTTCAGACAGTGCGTTAATCTCTCTTTTCAGCATAAGTCAGGCGACCAGGCACTCACGTTTACTTATTTTAAGGACGGCGAAGAGATTGCTTCGGAGCAGTTCGTTGACTTTTGTGATGAACATAATATCTCTGTCGACGCACCTGACGAGCCTTGCAGAGTTACAACTTCACAGGACAAGATAATTGTTCATTTTGATGACGGCGAATTTGTCTTTGATACAAAATCCGGCAGGGTAGTAAGTTATATCAAAAACGGCAAGCAGTATATCAACACGGCTCCATTCGGCGACGGTTTGGGCTTTGGTCTCAGCGTTTACAGGGCACCGATTGATAATGATATGTATTTCAATAGAATTTATACTAAGCTTGGACTTGATACCGAAGCTCTCTATCCGATTAAGACCGTGCCTGCCGAAAAGGCTTATAAAATTTTAGATAACAGGGTTGTGATTTCTTATAGTTACAGGCTCAATACCGCAAAGGCAAAGAATGTGATTAAAGCCGATATTACCTATTCGGTTTATAAAAACGGCTCGCTGGAGATTGATGCTGAATGTACTCACTCTAAAAACTTTATTTTTGCTCCACGCTTTGGACTCACTCTTGAAATGCCGAAAACTTTTGACGAGGTCGAGTATTACGGCTTGGGCGATAAGCCGAACCTCAGCGATTATAAAGAACACGCATTGCTCGGGATTTATAAGTCTAAGGTTGCCGATATGCACGAGGCGTATATTAAACCTCAGGAATCCTCTATGCGCAGCGACACCCTTTGGGCAAGCGTTACAAATGCAGAGGGCGAGGGATTACGCTTTACTTGTCTTAACGGCAGAATGGTGTTCTCGGCAGACCATTATTCTTCACGCCAGTGCGCTAAAGCAAGACATAACGAGGGACTTCAGGAGTGTAATACTACTTATCTTCATTTTGATTCCTATATGCTCGGAGCAGGCTCAAATGCTTGCGGACCGGTTCCGTCAAAGTCTAATAAACGCTCAACACTTAAAGGCGAGCATATCAGACTCCTTGCAGAATTTGTATAATAAAAAAATCTGTGGTATAAAAATACCACAGATTTTTTATGCCTGAATTTTTGTCTTTGCATAATAAATCCCTGCCGCCAAACGGTGACAGGGATTTTATAATTATGCCATAATCTTTCTGTAAAGTTCCTTGAGGTCCTCTACATTAGTATCTCTCGGGTTGCCCGGACGGCAAGCGTCTGCGTAAGCGTCGGCAGCGAGAACGTCCAAATCTTCTTCTCTGACTTTTTCGTTTACGGCAGGAATTCCTACATCTGCCGAAAGTTTCTTAACTGCGTCGATTGCAGCCTTTCTGTATTCTTCCTGAGTCATATCGTCAACGCCCTCAACGCCCATAGCTCTTGCGATTTCTCTGTATTTCTCGCCTGTGCATTCCTGATTATATTCCATAACGATAGGAAGCATCATAGCACATGCAACACCGTGTGGTGTGTCATAGTGAGCACCGAGAGTATGAGCGATGGAGTGAGCAATACCCAGACCTACATTTGAGAATCCCATACCTGCAATGTACTGAGCGAGTGCCATACCCTCTCTGTCTTCCGGCTTGTTTTCAACCGCACCACGAAGATGCTTTGAAATAAGTTTGATAGCCTCAAGATGGAACATATCGCTCATTTCCCAAGCACCGAGCGTTGTGTAGCCCTCGATAGCGTGAGTAAGAGCGTCCATACCTGTTGAAGCGGTAAGACCCTTTGGCATAGATGACATCATATCGGGGTCGATTACTGCATATTCGGGAATATCGTTTTCATCAACGCAAACGAATTTTCTTTCCTTTTGAACATCGGTGATTACATAGTTGATTGTAACTTCTGCGGCAGTACCTGCTGTTGTCGGTACAGCGATGGTGGATACTGCATGATTTTTTGTAGGAGCAACGCCTTCAAGTGAGCGAACATCTGCAAATTCGGGGTTAGCAATGATGATACCGATAGCCTTAGCCGTATCCATTGACGAGCCGCCGCCGATGGCGATAATGGAATCTGCACCGCAAGCCTTAAATGCCTCAACACCGTCTGTTACATTTTCTATGGTCGGATTTGGCTTAATGCCCGAGTATACCGTGTACGGAATTTCGGCCTTGTCAAGAAGATCTGTAACTTTTGATGTTACATTAAATTTGATAAGGTCGGGGTCGGAGCATACAAATATGTGCTTGAATCCCTTTGACTGTGCAATCGGAACTATCTCATTGATAGCACCCTTGCCGTGATAAGATACTGTGTTTAATACTATTCTGTTTGCCATGATAAAAGCCTCCAAAACTTTATTAGTGACATTACATCACTTTTCATTGTGATAATAATATCACTTATTTGTTATCATTTTTTTAAATATTTATTACGAAATTGTTAATAAATTAACAATCCAAAGTGCCGAATATTACCAAATGAAAATCAGCAGGTAATGTTATTACATATATTTCATATGTCTTTACTTTATTTTAACATTTGCCCGCCTGATATTCAAGTACTAAATGCTAAAAGAATTTAGTTTTTAATTTTCCATTATATAACAAAAAAGCGGTTGCCTCCTGATTTTAGAAGCAATCGCTTTTATTTATTTGATTAATATTAATTTTTCAGCATTGCCTCAAATTCTTCAACTACCTCTTTATTGTACTGCTCATAATCTGTTTTGAGCATAGGCACTTTGCCGTCGTAGAGAAGTTTTAATCCTTCCTCTATTCCTCCCTGTGAGTTGTCAATCATTGTTCCGCCGTATTTGTTCATAAAGCCCCGTGGTCCTGTAATGTTTGTTGAAATGACGGGTAAGCCTACTATGTCCGCCTCGGCTAAAACAAGTCCGAATCCCTCGTAGTATGAAGCCAGAACAAAACTGTCGCATAATTTAACGATTGCATACGGATTGGAAACATCCATAATCAGCAAAACTTTGTCGGTAAGATGCTTGTCTGTAATAAGTTTAAGCAACTTTTCATAATGGTCTTCGTAGGAACTTCCGCCGAGAATGACAAGCCTTGCGTCCTCGTGATTTTTCGCAAAGTTTTCAAAGGCGTTGACCAATCTGTCGTGCCCTTTTTCGGGCGAAAATCTGCCGACTGTGATAAACTTCTTTGTGCTTTTGTCAAGCAGAAATTTCATAGCGTCCTCGTGACTCAGCGAACACTGCGTAGTTTCGTCTAATCGGGGCGTAAGTTTTGCCTTTTCGGCAATGGTTTTGTAGGGAATCGCATTTTTTGCAACGCAAATTCTGTCGCCGCCACCCAGTTTTTCGGTAGGTGGAATAATGTCTTTTGTTACCACTGCAACTTTATTATAGTGCGAGTAAGCGTATCTCAGCACATCCGCTCTTTGATTGCCTCTTTGCTTGATTTCTTTGAGCATATCGGAGTGGACATAGATTATGCTGTTTTTGTCTGTCTGCATAAATTTGAGTATCGGGTCTGCAGCATATCCGCTGAATTGAATATAGGTGCTGAAATTTGTTGCGCCGAACTCTTTGTCAAAATTTTGCTTGACTCTCTTGTGACAGAAAAACATATATGTCTTTACATTCATCAACTTGAGCCTAAACAGCAGCTTGCACGCAAGATTGCCGACAGTGAGATTAAACTCGTTTTTTGTGGCATAGTATGAAACGCCGTTTTGAGTGAGCGACAGCATATTGTCTGAATATTGGTCTGCCGCCGTCTGCCTGAAATTAATGTAGTAGTTTCTTTCACTCTTGTCGAGAAGCGTTAAAAGATTTCTCAGCGACGCCGTGACGCCGTTCGGTGCAAGGTTGCCTGCAAAAATCAGCACATTTTCTTTGCCGTTGTTAGGCATTGATTCTGTCTTTAATCCGCAGTCCTTGCCGAATATGATTTGGTCGCAGAGTTGCTTTGACGAGTTAATGTTATCGTACGGGCAGAATTTCTGCAAAAACTCCGTATCGTCATAATTCTTTTCTGCTCTCATTTCATCGAGCAGCGCTTTGTAATCCGATACCTGAGGGTAGGGGAGTTCGTCGAGTGAAATGTATAGTCCTCTGTCTCTGAGGTATTCTTCCTTGTCAAATGTGAAAAGAATAATCTTCTTTTTCGTGCAGGCAAAATCAAAGAATACGCTCGAGTAATCGCTGACCAAGCAGTCCGCAATATTAAGAAAATCATAAGTGTCGAGATTGCTCGGAAAAGGCTTAATGTTCTTAAAGTCGCCGAAATTAACCGTGCTTTGCGAAACAGGGTGAAGATTGAGGTACAGAACCTCGTTACTGTTTAATTCCTTATCTAAAGCATAAAGACTTTGGAGCATATAGTCTTCGCTTTGCTCGGATGTGCCTTCTCTCGCCGTGCCCCTAAAAGTCGGCATATAGGCGTAAACTTTCTTGTTTTCAAGACCGAGCGACTGCCTCAGTTCGGTTCTTCTCTTCTCGTTAAAAAATATGTCGTTTCTCGGATAACCGCCCATTATGATTTTTGAGTTCGACATATTCGCCAGCATATAGTCCTCGATTATATGCTCTTTTGTATAGTCGTTTGGGTATAACAACCAGTCGGCTGATACAAAGTTTCTCTGCGGATTTCCGATGTTTACCGCATCGTTTTTGATTTTCCTGCCCAGGCATTTCAACGGAGTGCCGTGCCAGGTGTTGAGATAAATCTGACCCTCTCTCTTTATGAAAAAAGGCAAAAATGTGTTGTCGTTTACTAAATATTTTGCACTTGCCAAAACCTTAAAGTATTTCTTTGTTGAAAGAATGACGAAGTTAAGATTTTTTATTCCGTATTCTTCGGCTTTTTTCTTAAAAGAGTTTACTCTCGATTTAGCGGTAGAGAGATAGACTTTGTATTCTTTGTATTCCTCGGCGGAGCATAGGTATTTTGCCATAGAAAATATATTTCCGTTGAATTCTTTTCCGTGCTGAGATTCGAGCAAAATCATCTTGTCGTCAATCGGCATTTTGTCCACATATTTTATGTACTTGTATTTTGCTCTCCAATACGGATTCGATATTCTGTTAAGCGTCTTTCTTATTGTCGTTCCCATAACCGACTCCTTATATTTTATCTTTTTATACTATATCACAGTCAATGCTTTTAATCAATAAATTTTACTTTTTGCACTTGATTTGAAAAATGTGTTGACAATAAAACTTGGCAGTGATATTATGAAGTTGCAAAGAAAACTTTGCAAAATCTTATGTGAGGTGATTGCAGTGGATAAAAAAGAAATACTCGAAAAGGCTCAGAAAGAGTCTGACGATGAGGGTTTGCAAAATGCAAGAAATAAGGGCAGAGCGTGGGGCGTGGTTGCGTTCACGGCGGTTTATGTTATAATTACGATTTTCAATTTCGTTAAGGATAATCCGAATAATATTCCCTCACTGTTCTTTATGGCATATATTGCCGCAGAGTCGATTCCCGAATTCATTTTTACAAAGAAAAAGATTTTTCTTTTCACTTCTATTTGTGCCGGAATCGCCGCAATTTTGAATTTAATACATTATATGACCGGTGCTTAATATGGACGATAAACTGATTCTTAAAAATCGCATTAAGCAGAGCCGTAAGGAACAGGGACTTTCTCAAAACGCTCTTGCCGAATCTGTCGGCGTTTCACGAAATACCATCAGTTCCATAGAAACAGGACAGTTTAACCCGACAGCAAAACTTGCCCTTCTTATCTGCACAGCACTTGATAAAAAATTTGAGGACTTGTTTTATTTTGAATGATTTACCGTGCAAAATTAATTGGAGATTTTTGATGAAAAACTTAACGACAAAGCAGAAAAAAGCAGTAAAATGGTTTGTTTTGATTTTATGCTTCTTGTGGAATACGCTTTATTCCGTATATGAATTTTTTAATACTTCGGTTGCAGAGCCGTTTAGATATATTTATAACGACTCGATTTTTTCACTCGGTGATACAGCCGATTACCTTTTCCCCGATTTGGAAGTTTGGGGTTGGTATGTAATTGTTTCCTCAATAGTTTACTTGGCGGTATATATTGTTTATTTTGTAAAATCTGCTGTTTATCTTAAAAAGTGCGGAAATACAAAAGTCTTGTGTAAGCGAGTTATTGTTTTTACAATAATTTTTTCTGCAGTACAGTCCTTGCCGAGTGTTGTATCGACACTGTTTTGATGTTTTTACTTTGTTCTGAAATGCGTTGAAAAATAAATATAAGCCTTAAAACCCGCTAAAATAGGGCATTTCGGCAAAAAGAAAAGTAGGTACAACCGATTACGATTGTACCTACTTTGTGTCTTTGTACCACATATTTGATACAATGTGACCGCATATAAATTTTTGTTATTGTTGTTTATGAAAAGTATTTATTTTTTATATTTATGATAATTCATTTTGAAGAAATTCACATATAATAAAATTTTTTACATTACTATGAAATATTCAATTGTGATTATAATATCAATAATGCTCAAAATAATGAGCGATACTTTTTGCCATTTAAGAAAATAGCCTTTATTGTCCATATGTATTCTGTCTATCCTTTTTGAACAACTTATGCAATAAGGAATTGTCATAATTGCTGCAAAAACAATTCCGGCAAATATTGCAGGTATAAACAGAAGAATAAATACAGCCTTAACTACACCTTTGTTAGCTCTTATTTGATTGAGCATAAAATGTATGGTAGTACATTCCGATGCAAGCCCATAGCCCGTAATCAATGCACCCAATATGTTATAAAGCACACCTGTCTTCCCATTAAAATCAAATTGAACGTCCGTTGTGATAACAAATCTAATAAGGAACACACCGAAACCAAGCAAAAACAATAGTGGAACGGAATATAAATATCTTCTTTCGTTATTCGTCAATTTGTCTTTATAACCGTTCATATACTTCTCCTAAATTAAAAATAGAAATTTATTTTATTATACTATAACGAAGGAAGATAATTCAATTCTTATTTACTCTTGAGTAAATAACAAATAAACGGATTTTTAGACACCCTTAAAAAATAAAAGTTTGAAAAGCGTTAGACAATGGTACAAAAAGAAAACCACCCAATTTGGGTGGTTTCATTTTGTGGTTGCGGGGACAAGACTCGAACTTGCGACCTCCGGGTTATGAGCCCGACGAGCTACCAACTGCTCTACCCCGCGATATGTGATTTTCTCTTTTCGAGTGCTTTACTATTATAACAGAAAATTCGTATATGTCAATAGCTTTTTGAAATATTTTAACTTATAAACAAAAACGGGCAGCAGAAATTTACATTCCCAACTACCCATCTTCGCTGTTTAATTCTAAACAATCCTCTTTTGCTGTGAAGTTGCTGACACACAGCATTCGGTGCTGTTACCGTAACACCTCGCCGCCCTGCATTGAGCATAGCGGTTGTGTATATATTACAGTATTTTACTTTCTTTGTCAAGATATTTTATCGATTTTTATTAAAGAGACTTTCAATGCAAATACTTTTATTATGGATAAAAAATATTTGAAGAAAATTTGTGACATAGGAGCGGCTATGATAGAAAACGGTGCGGAGATTTCCCGAGCCGAGGATTCGCTCAGGCGTATGCTGTCGTCATCCGGAATAAAAGGCAATGCATTTTGTCTAAACAGTATAGTGGTGCTCATTTGCAATGATGATGTGCTTGTTCGCAGGATTAACAAAAATGACCTCAATCTGGCTGAAATAGACAGGCTTAATGCAGTTTGTCGGGATATTTGCAAAGAACAAAGTTGCCATCTGCCGAAGAATAACTATTCCGGCTTTTTCAAAATTATGTCTGTATTTTTGGCTACGGGTGCATTCTGTATATACTTCGGCGGCAGTATCGCTGATGCACTTGTCAGCGGAATAATCGGGCTGATTATTCTTAAAATTCCTAAGTCGGGTGTAGGTATATTCGCCTATGCTTTGCTTCAGTCAACCGTTGCAGGCATACTTTCCTACATTCCGCTTTTTTTCGGTCTTGCGGTTTCACCCGATAAAATTATGATAGGCACGGTTATGCTCCTCATTCCCGGTATTACTATGGGTAACGCCGTTCGTGATGTTATGTATTGCGATACGCTGTCGGGCGTTATCGAATTTACCGAGTCGGTTTTTACGGCTCTTGCCATTGCGTTCGGCTTTTCTTTGGCGGTGATTTTTTTAGGTGGCTGAAAATATTTTGCTTTGCGTTTTTGGCACTCTCGGATTTTGCTGCGTGCTTAACGCTCCGAAAAAGCATATTGCCTATATTCTCCTCGGTGCGTTTATCTCTGCCGGGGTTTATGAAATATGTGAGAAACGGCTTATGCTCGGAGTGTTTTCGTCCACATTGCTTTCTGCCGTTATTGTGGAATTTTACAGTGAGATTGTCGCAAGAATTGTCAAAACGCCTGCGACAGTTATTTTAATTCCTGCCGAGGTTCCTCTTTTGCCGGGCGGTTATTTGTATTATGCCATGACATCGCTGGTGAACAAAAGATTTGATTCGTTTGCCCATTATGCCGCTCTTACCGTGTCGGTGGCATTTGCGCTTGCTATGGGTGCGGTTGTTTGCCTGCTTGTCCTTGTGGGCATGAGGCGAATTAAAGAACGCTTTACCTAAGCATTGCTTTGTGCTAAAATGTACTCGGTGATTGTATGAAGATTTTAATTGCACCCGATTCTTTTAAGGGTACTTTAACGGCACTCGAGGTTGCCGATATTATTTCAAGGGCAATAGGCAATAACGCCGAGTGTGAATGTTTGCCGTTGTCTGACGGCGGAGAAGGCTTTTGCGATTCGGTTTACAGAGCCTGCGGCGGTGAAATGAAAACCGTTCTTTGCCATGATATTTATTATAACGAGATAGAGGCTCACGTTTTGTTTCTTGACAAAACGGCGGTGATAGAAAGTGCCGCCGCCTCCGGTTTGCAGGCAAAAAAGCGTGTTATGCTTTCCTCATCTTACGGCACCGGCGAACTTATTAAATTTGCCTCAGAGCAGGGATATAACGATATTATTTTGGGCTTGGGCGGCACGGGCTGTTCCGACGGCGGTCTCGGTGCATTGAGTGCACTCGGTGTGAGATTTTATGACGAAAATCAAAATGTTATGCAAAAACCGAAAAGCAACGATATGAATTTTGTTTTCGGTATGAGCGTAAGAGACTGTGTTAAAAATATAAATTTGACTTATGCCTGTGATGTCGAAAATACTTATTTCGGAAAAAACGGTGCGGCTTTTGTTTTCGCTGCGCAAAAGGGCGCAAATAAAACCCAAATCGAAGAACTCGACGAGGGACTTAAAAGGCTCAACGCTTTTTTTGCAAATGACGTTTCAAAACTTAAGGGTGCCGGTGCGGCAGGAGGAATGTGCGGCGGACTTTATTCCGTTTATGGCGGAAACATTGAGTCGGGATTTGACATTGTTGCAAGACTCTGCGACTTGGATAATAAAATCAAAAATGCCGATGTTGTCATCACGGGCGAAGGCAAAACCGACAGCCAAACTTTGATGGGTAAGGCTCCGTTCAAGATTTCCGAATTGTGCAAAAAGTACGGCAAAAAATGCGTTGTTATCAGCGGACGTTTTGACGGCGTGACGCTCGGGAACGAAATGCTGTCTTTGGTTGATGACGGGGTGACGGCTGATGAGGCTGTGAATAACAGCAGAGAAGTGCTTTATAAAAAAGTGCAAAAGAGCCTTGCAATAATCTTAAAATAAATATATAATTACAGTAATTAATTATGTGAAAATCAAGGAGAACAGATATGAAAGTAAGATTACCCAAACACAGAGAATTTTTAATTAAGTTTGCCGATGATTATCCGCTTGAGGCTCAGGCGTGGGAAGAACTTAATCAGATAGTAAAGGATTACTGCAAAGACGGAAAAAGCCTTTATACTCCTACTTTTATCGAGGATAACGAGGACAAGGTAAAAGCTCTTCAGGAAAAGTATGAGTTCACTTATGAAATTATAGAAAAGTAACAGGCGTGATACATAATGACTAAGAATAAGATTTTTACCGTTGCAACTTCTCACCTCGATACGGTGTGGAGATGGGAACTGCCTAAAACCATAGACGAGTTTATCCCCGATACCATAGTTAAAAATTTTGAACTCATCGAAAAACACCCTCACTATCGTTTTAATTTTGAGGGTGCTTTTCGCTATGAACTTATAGAGGAATATTATCCCGAGCAGTTTGAGAGGATTAAGCAGTATGTAAAGGACGGCAGATGGTGTGTCAGCGGCTCCGCTTATGAAAACGGAGATGTCAACATTCCGTCGCCCGAGGCTCTTTTCCGAAATTTTCTTTACGGAAACAGATATTTTGAGGATAAATTCGGCGTTACATCCAAAGATGTGTTTTTGCCCGACTGCTTCGGCTTCGGTTATGCACTGCCGAGTATAGCAAAGCATAGTAATTTGCTCGGCGTATCCAGCCAAAAACTGAGCTGGGGCGGTGCGTATGAATGTCCGTTTGATTTGGGCGTTTGGCAGGGCGTTGACGGCAGCAGAATTTTTGCAAGCCTTAAACCTCTTTCCTACCGTTATAAGTTTGACGGCGATGTCAGGGGCGATTTGCAGATTATAGATAAACTTGCCGATAACGGCGTGCACTACGGTCTGCCGTGGACTATGAATTATTACGGAACAGGCGATTGGGGCGGCGCACCCGATGAGCAAAGCGTTGCGTCGGTTGAGCAGAGCGTTGCATATAACGATACGAGCGAAACACAGGTTATCAGCGCATCGTCAGACGAGGTATTCAAACAACTTGACGCTCTGAGCGAAAACGAAAAAACTTCTCTCCCTGTGTGGAATAACGAACTTGTTATGCGTTCCCACGGAGCAGGCGGCTATACTTCTCGAGCAATGTCTAAGCGTCTTAATGCAAAAAATGAGAGCCTTGCCGATATGTGCGAGCGTTCGTGCGTTGCGGCGGATGCTTTGACTTCATTTAATTATCCGAAAAATGTTTTGGACTCCGCTTGGAAAAAAGTCATTCAGCATCAGTTCCACGATGACCTTCCCGGCACCTCCACAATGCTCCAGTATAATGATAGTTGGAACGATTACTTCGCTTCTCTCAAGCAGTTTCAGGGCGAATATCAGGCTTCCGGCGGTGCACTTGCAAACGAACTTGACACTTCGTGGTGCGAGGGTGTTGCGGTTATAGTAAATAATCCTGTGGCAGTTAAGCGTAAGGCGAGCGTTAAGGCACATATTAAACTTAACCGTAACGCAAAATATGTCAAGGTGCTCGATAAAAATAAAAAGGAAGTTCCAAGCCAGGTACTCAAAAAGACAGGCAAGGAATTTGATATCGTATTTACCGCTTCGGTTGACAGCGTGGGCTGGCGTGTTTATGATGTTATCGGCAGTGACAAGCCGTGCGAAATTAAGACAGATTTAACAGTAACCGAGCACAGCCTCGAGAATGCGAAGTATAAACTTTTATTTAATAAGAACGGCGATATTGCGTCGCTTGTCGATAAAAAACTCAAGGTTCAACTTTTGTCGTCGCCGATTAAACTTGCACTTTATCATAATCTCGGCGAACTCAATTACCCCTCGTGGGAAATGAGAAAGACGGATATTGATTCCGAGCCGTATTGTTATGCCAATACTCCCGAGTTTGAGATAATCGAAAACGGCCCGTCAAGAATTGCAATTAAGGTTACTCGTGATGCCGATTTTTCCAAGGTTGAGCAGATTGTAAGCCTTGAGAGCGGAGGCGAGGTTGTAAGGGTCGATAACCGTATAGACTGGCAGCAACGCAGAACTCTGCTCAAGGCTCAGTTTCCGTTCACTTGCTCTAACGAAATTGCTTCCTATGATTTGGGACTCGGTTATATTGACAGACCGAATAACAGCGAAAATCTTTATGAGGTTCCTGCTCAGAAGTGGGCTGATATTACTGATTCTTACGGCAGATACGGCGTCAGTGTTTTGTCGGATTGTAAGTACGGCTGGGATAAGCCGCAGGACAATATGCTCAGACTTACCTGCATTCATACCCCTGCCGGTGCATTTACAAAGGATGCACGCCAAGATTTGCAGGATATAGGAAGAAATATTTTTTCGTTCGGTATTTTCAGTCATAAGGGCGCACTTTCCACTCCTACTCAGGTTCAGGCACAGTGCTTTAACGAGGGACTCGTTGCCTTTCGTACCTCTTCATCAAAACAGGGCAGTCTCGGCGACAGCTTTTCACTTCTTAAAACAGCCTCCGACAGCGTAATTGTCAGAGCCGTTAAGCAGTCGTATGACGGCGACGGAGTGGTTGTAAGAGTAAACGAGGCGTGCGGCAAAGAACATAAGAATACAGGCATTAAATTCTTCTGTGATATTTCTTCTGCCGAAGAAGTGTATGCCGACGAAAAGCCGATAAAAGATGCAAAAATCATTGACGGCGCTCTTGTGTTTGACCTAAAGCCGTTTGAGGTAAAGACTTTCAAACTTAAACTTAATTCAATACGAAATAAGGCTAAGGAAAATTATAAAAAACTTGATTTACCGTTTAACTCCACAGGTATTACCAAGGACAGTTATAAGGTGAATTGCATTTTGCAGGGAAGCGGAATGAGTTTGCCCGATGAACTTATTCCCGAAAGCCTCACGGTATCAGGCGTTACATTTAAGATGCCGAATGCCGATATGGATAAAAATGTACTTATCCCGAGAGGTCAGGAAATAGAAATTCCAAAGGGCGTAACAAAACTATATATGATTGCCGCTTCTGTTTTGGAAGACAAAAAAGTTGTCTTTATGGCGGATAATAAAGAACGTGAACTCACCGTTTACGATATGAAAGCGCCTGTGGGCAAATGGGATATGAAAGGTCTCGAACAGTTCGCCGAGGTTAAAAGGGGTGCGCTTGCTCTTGAGTTTACGCATACCCATCATCCCGAGGGCAATATAGCAAACGGTAAGGCGTACTTTTATCTTTACGAGATAGATGTAAGAGGTTGCAAAACTCTCACTCTTCCCGAGGAAAATAAGATGGTTATTCTCGCAATGACCGGAGTAAAGAAGTTTTCAAATACCTATCTTTCAACAGAACTCATTGATTATCCGAGCGGGGATTATAAACCGGGCGAGATTTCACCTATCGAAAAGATAATCGATAAAGCCGACTTTATCTCAATTCGTGCCGGTAAAATTCAAGACCAGATTAACGGCGGAAAAGGTAAGGGATTTAAGAGAGATAATATCATCACTAATATTATCCGTTCTTATACCAAATCCGAATGGTAAAAACCGCCGATAATACTGCCGAATCACATCAAAAGGCTCGTGAACTTAATGTTCGCTTCGCCTTTTGGTGTTTTTGTTTTTTGCTCAGTCGAGGTATAGAACATACATCTTCCTTCGCAAAAAAACGAAATTCGGCAGCATTCTTGGCGGCTTGTCAAATTATAATTTTTCTTCTTTATTATTGAATTGTTCATATTTGTGTTGTATTATAACTGTATACTTGTATATATTTTATAGGTGATAATATGAATACGATAAAACTCTCCACGCCGTGCGGAGATATTTTGGGTATAGATACTGCGGACTGTTACGAATTTAGGGGAATAAGATATGCTGTGGCAGGCAGATGGGAATATCCTTCTCTTGTTACCGACTTTGGTACTCTTTATGACGCAACCGAGTTTGGTGCTTGCTCTTATCAGCGCAGAGGTTTTGAAAATGACGAGGATTGCAATCCTTTTTATCATAAGGAATTCAGACAGGGAATGACCTTTAATTACAGTGAGGATTGCCTTTTTCTTAACATTTATGCGCCGAAAAATGCTCATAATGCTCCCGTCTTGTTTTATATCCACGGCGGCAGTTTTACGGGCGGCAGTGCAAATGAGGGACATATCAACGGTACCGAGTACGCAAAAAGGGGCATTGTATTCGTTTCTGTTAATTATCGCCTTAATGCTTTCGGCTTTTGTTCTCATCCCGACTTGACGGATAAAAAGGGAAGATGCGGAAATTTTGGACTTTATGACCAGGTCGCCGCTCTTAACTGGGTAAAGAATAATATTTCGGCTTTCGGCGGTGACGGTAACCGCATTACCGTTATGGGTCAGAGCGCAGGCGCAATGAGCATTGACATTCTTATATCGTCTCCTATTTGCAAGGGATTGATTAAGGGCGCAATTATGATGAGCGGCGGTGCGCTTCAGCGTGAGATTGCCCGACCTCTTACTCCTGAAAAGACGAGAAAATTCTGGGACGAGATAATTAAAAACGCAGGAGTAAGCAGTATATTTGAACTTAAAAAGGTCAGCGAAAAGAAACTGTTTTATGCTTGGCTCGATGCGTGTAGGAGTCATAAAGTCGGCAGTATGCTTTACACCTTGCCTGTTTATGACGGCGTTCTTCTGAGAAAGGGTACTTTTGAAAGAAAGAATATGCCGCATATGCCGTATATCCTCGGCGTTACCCAAACAGATATGGTGCCAGTTATCCTAGAGGGTATTACAAAAAAATTTGCAAAGAATATAATCAAATCGGGTTCGCCCTGTTATATTTATAATTTTAATCATGACCTGCCCGGCGATAATTCGGGTGCATGGCACAGTTGCGATTTGCTGTACGCTTTCGGCACTCTTAAAAATAATTGGAGACCGTTTGAAAAACTCGATTTTGATTTGTCATACCAAATGATTGAATCCTTTGCCTCGTTTGTTAAAAAAGGCTCTCCCAAATGTGAGGCAGTACCATTCTGGAACTCCTCGTACGATATGCCCGTTCGCTTTTGTGAAAATACAAGAAGCGAAAAATGGGACACAAAAAAACTGCTGAAAAATACATTTTCTAAGAACGGAGCAGAATTTTAATGAAATTCAGACACGACTTCTCTTTGGTGCAAGCCACTGAAAATTACAGATTATATAGATGCGATGATATTAATGCGAGAATTGATTTCGTTGAGAAAAATATCATCAGGGTTGCCATTTACCGTCACCGTGACGAAATGCTCCCCACCTTTTGTATTAATCCTTACGGAGAGCCTAACTCTCCTGCAAGAAACCGCCTTGATACCGACGGCTTTCATTTTGCCGAGGTCAGCGTTGACAAAACGGAGCACGGCGAATATATAGAACTTGAGTCCGGCATCGGCGTTGATGTTGATTTTCATAACTTCTTGCTTTCGTTTTATCAGGAAGATGAGGTGCTTTTTGAGGACAGACGTCCTCTTGCCTATAACCTCGAAAACGAATTCGGCAGAGGATATTATCACTATATCTCACGAGAAGAAGACGAAAAGATTTTCGGCCTCGGCGATAAAACCGGATTTATGGATAAGTCGGGCAAAAACTTTAAGATAGAAACAACCGACTGTATGGGATATGACGCCGAAACTTCCGACCCGCTTTATAAGCATATTCCGTTTTATATCTGCGAAAACAGCGTCGGCAATTACGGCATTTTTTATGATACAAGTGCCACTTGCTATATGGATTTCGGTAAGGAAATAAATAATTATTATCCTGCCTTTAAGTCCTTTAAGACCGACGATAACTGTATAGTGTATTATGCTTTTTTCGGCACTAAACTTGAAATTCTCCGCTCCTTTGCCCGTATTTGCGGAAAACAGGCGTTTCCGCCTAAATGGAGTTTTGATTATTGTGCCTCCACCATGGCTTATACCGACGCAGATAATGCCGACGAGCAAATGCACGGTTTTCTTGAAAAGGTAAAGGATATGGGACTGAGCTGTTCGGGATTTTATCTTTCCTCAGGCTATACCTCGATTGACGGTAAACGCTGTGTGTTTAATTGGAATACCGATAAGTTTCCCGACCCAAAGCAGTTTGTTAAAGATTTTAAGGATAATAATATTCATATCATTCCTAATATTAAACCTGCGTTCTTGGAGTCGCACCCTATGTATAAGGAGATTGAAAAGCAGGGACTTTTTGTAAAAAATCCCGATGGCACTCCTTTTGTCACTCAGTTTTGGGACGGACTCGGTTCTTATATAGATTTTACAAATCCAAAGGGCTGTGATTTTTGGAAAAAACAGGTAACCGAAAAACTACTCGATTACGGCATTGACGCTACTTGGAACGATAATAACGAGTTTGATATTCGTGATTGGGACGCTCTTGCAAACGGCTTCGGCTTCGGTAAAATAAAAGCCAGAAATATCCGCCCAAATCTTACCTATCTTATGGTTAAATCGTCCTATGAGGCACAGAGAGCAAAGTACCCCGATAAGCGTCCGTTTCTCTCTACACGCAGCGGAAATATCGCTGTGAGAAGATTGGCACAGACTTGGTCGGGAGATAATATGACTTCGTGGCATGACCTTTATTACGGCCATTATGTAGGACTTACGCTCTCTATGTCGGGTATGTTCTTCTATGGTCATGACCTCGGCGGATTCAGCGGCGATATGCCGTCAAGCGAACTTTTGCTTCGTTGGATTCAGCACGGTATATTCGAACCCCGCTTTACCATTCACAGTTGGAATAAGGACGGTACAGCCACTATGCCTTGGAGTTATCCGGAGATTGAAAACGCCGTTCGTGATATTTTCTCCCAGAGAAAGCAACTTTTGCCTTATCTGTATTCGTCGGCATATAACTGCGTGTCATATGATGAGCCTATGAATGCTCCGCTGTTCCTTTATTATGAGGACGAGGATATTGAAGAGGATTGCGAAAGTTTCCTTGTCGGCAGAGATGTGCTTGCTACCTGCGTTCTCGATGAGGGAATAGAGAATATTACCGCATATCTCCCCGAGGGCGATGATTGGTATCTCGGCTCAAAATATTATGAGGGCGGTCAAAATGTAAGTTTGCATATTCCGCCGACTTCTAAGATGCCTTATTTCGTCCGCAGCGGTTGCGTCTTTCCGACAGATGAGGGCGAGTACGGCTTTAACAGCGAACAAAAACTTGTCTTTACCGTTTATCCGCTTAAATCGGGATTTTTCCAAAGCTCGTTCTTTGATGATGACGGCGAGAGTTTTGAATATAAAAAGGGTAATTGCGTTCGCCTTTTCTTCTCCGTTGTCTGCGAGGAGGATAAGGTAACCGTGTTTTATAAGAATATCGCAAAGCAAAAACTTGTCCCCGATATTCGCCTTATAGACGGCGATGACCGTAAACTCATTGTTCAAAGCAGGGAATAAACCTAATAAAATAAAAACCGACTGTCTCACGCTTTTGTGAGACGGTCGGTTTTGTTATCGTGTCGGAAAAGGCATATTTGATTTTAATCCTAAAACATAATCGGCAGAAACGTTATAGTAGTTGCACAGCGTAATTATATCATTGACCTTATAATCCGCTCTGCGTAATTCGTATTTTGATATTGCCGATTGTTGACAGTTTAGAATTTTTGCTATTTCCTTTTGACTTATATCTCTGTCTTGTCTTAGTTGAGTAAGTCTGTCTACATAATCCATATTATCACCATTGAAATAATACAACACAGTCTATTTTAGACTTGACAAAAAGTCTAAAATAGACTATTATGTAATTGGAATTATTTGTATTAATGATAAATATGAAAGGAGAAATCTGGTTTTCACCTAAAAAATTGAAACTATGAAAAAGACAGTAACATTTACGGAAAAAGATAAGGCGTTGATTGAAAGACTTGAGGCTTAAAGACTGAAAAAGGATATAAGTCAATAATTGCTGTTGTTCGTGATTTGTGCGATGACGATTTAACATTAAAAGAAATTTCAAAATAAAGAGGAGGATTTAGATGTGAAAAAGTCTATTAAATTATTTTGTGTTATTTTGGCTATTGTGTTTACATTTTCCGGTTGTGGTTCATCATTTCTCGGTGGTCCATCTAAGATTACTTTAACACCTGAAAATGCTTCCGATTATCTTACATTTTCACTTCATGGCGGTGGCGGAGACCCTGAGTATACATCAACTTATGGAATTGTATATAACACTATGGAGGCTTATGGAAATATATCGGGTGTAAGCGGTTATAATTATGATAATGTAAGTATTACTTTGAAATTTAGTTTTAGATTAACCGGTGCCGCCGGAAAAGATCACGGAATACATAGCATTACTACTAATCCTATACAACTTAATGTTGGAGGGAACGGCACAGTAAAAGAATCAGAAGACAGTTATAATGACGGAACAATTAATTGGACGCTATTTGAAAAAGAAGTTGAATGTCTCGGCTATGAGATTGTTTCCGTTTCCGGTACTGTCACTCCGTCTAGTAACTGAGTTTTTGTATTAAATTACAGTTGTTATGTTTTGTTTTTACTGAAAGGGGACAGACACATTGAAAGATATTACTATTAAAGCATTTGATTTGATATGTAAAAAATATCAAGAAACAAGAAATGATGAGGTTATTATTGAATTACCTTTTGAACTAAGGGAAAAAAGAAACGAGATTGGAAATGATTTGAAAGATAATGGTTGTATAGTAAAATTTGATTCATTTGGTAAATGTTATTTTAGATGCACAATAATTCAAGATGTTATAAATTCATTTAACGAATGATAAATTTTTTTGTTTATTAAAGGAGTAAATTTAATATGAGCGAACAGAGCAAAAAAACACTGATGAAAAGAATTTCGGCGACAGTTTGTTTAGCTTTACTTATCAGTGTTGTTATGTCCGGTTGTGCGTCTGGTACAACCGGTAGAACTAATATAAAGTATGACAAATATCAAGGATTATTCAGCTATTGTGATTATTCTTCTGACCATTATCAATCTTACTCCTACATAAAGATTGAAAATAATGAGGCAAAGTTTTGGACTGAAATGACTAAGAATGGAGTTCATTGGAACGGTGAATCTAATCCAACTATATATAACCTTATTACGCAGGGAAATAAAGTATATATGCAAGATTGTGAAACAGGCGATTTGATTTGGAAATTAGAAGTTGAAGGTGACAGGTTGATAATTTATCATAAATCAACTAATTATGTTAATGAAGATGCAGTATATGAAAGAATTAGAGAATAATTATTGAAGTCTATTCTAAAAATCTGTATTTATGAGTAACATCAAAACCTCC